>Ga0210394_10000100_pt1 | contig 212434 bp, 195 predicted proteins | sample IncBWC12MmetaG_FD_160121 | JGI IMG/M metagenome (GOLD analysis project Ga0210394, IMG submission 160121) | Forest soil microbial communities from Barre Woods Harvard Forest LTER site, Petersham, Massachusetts, United States - Inc-BW-C-12-M | ecosystem: Environmental > Terrestrial > Soil >...
CGTCACTTATCGGACAGAGTATCTCGCACTACCGCATCCTTGAGAAGCTCGGCGGCGGTGGTATGGGAGTTGTCTATAAGGCCGAAGACACACGGCTCCATCGAGCCGTGGCGCTGAAATTCCTGCCTGCCGAAATGCTGCACGACTCCGCCGCGCTGGAACGCTTCCGCCGCGAAGCCCAGGCAGCATCGGCGTTGAATCACCCGAACATCTGCACCATTCACGACATAGGCGAGCAAGACGGTCGGCATTTCATTGCGATGGAGTTTCTCGACGGCGCAACGTTGAAGCACCGAATTTGTGGCAAGCCGCTTCTGTTCGACGAGATGCTGGAACTCGCAATTCAAATTGCAGACGCGCTCAGGGCAGCGCATTCCCAAGGCATCATTCATAGAGACATCAAGCCAGCAAATCTTTTTGTGACCAAACTGGGCAACGCCAAAATACTCGATTTCGGTCTGGCGAAGTTTGCTCCTGTCGCCGAGGGAGGCCTCTCTGCGATGCCAACGGCAACCAAAGATTTTTGCTCACAAGTCCCGGTAGTGCGGTGGGCACTATGGCTTATATGTCCCCGGAGCAAACCCGAGGGGAACAACTGGATGCGCGGACGGACCTGTTCTCGTTCGGGGCAGTGCTCTATGAGATGGCAACAAGACGGATGGCTTTTCCGGGTAAGAATGCTGCCGTCATCCATGACGCGATTCTGAATCGAGAGCCGACCCCGATAGCACGAGTGAATCCTGACTTGCCGCTGGAGCTACTTGCAAGTCGTGTAACCGTTGCTGTGGATCCAGGCGGTCAACAGCAGGTGTGAAGAACCTTACGCCATTTGCAACCTGAGCCTCAATGTTAGATGGTCATTGGCTCTCAATGTATATGATATGTGAACACCGTTGGCCGGAGCATATCACATCTCCTGCAACAACGCGCATTCACGAAAACAACCGCAACGTGCCCAAAGCGCTTTGGAAATATCGACGTTCCGCCGGGTCCCGCGACGTTATAGACGCTTGACAATTTTTATAATAAACTTGACAATATTAACAATAACCTTGACAATGCCCGTTGCTTCCTGCCTAAGGAGAGAAATAGCGGAGACCAGAGTCTGTGAGAACGCCGACTGACACCCGAGGGCAAGAGATTCGCCAGTTTATCTTGGCGCGGGTTGACGAACATCCTCACGATATTGCCCGATTGACCGCGAAGCAGTTTGGTCTGACCCGTCAGGCTGTCAATCTCCATTTACAACGCTTGCTTGCCGATTCAGATTTGGTTCGACAAGGAAAGACTCGGCGAACTCGATTCTTTCTTGCTCCGAAAAAGACTTGGCAAAAGCACTATGCTGGTAGGCAAAGCGAGTCCGATGTTTGGGATAGTGCTGTGCTCCCGCAGATTTCAGATTTGCCTGACAATGCTTTGGATATTTGGCGGTACTCTTTCACTGAAATGTTCAACAACGCCGTGGACCACTCTTCGGGTACACGTATCACGGTGCAGTTGAAGTGCACCGCCGTTAACGTGGAAATTGCCATCATTGACAATGGCGTGGGCATATTTAAGAAGATTCAACGTGCGATGAAGTTCTCCAACGAAAGATATTCACCGCTGGAACTGGCGAAAGGCAAGTTCACAACGGACCCAGCACACCACACCGGGGAAGGCATCTTCTTCACATCCAAAATGCTTGACGCCTTCGATATTTCCTCGGGCGGCGTGTACTTCACCTCAGTGTCGCCGTTGAAAAATCCGAAAGGCACGGCTGTCTGGATGAAATTGAAAAACACATCCGACAGGTCCCGTAAGGAAGTTTTTGATGCGTACTCATCACCGGAAAACGACTATGCATTCAGCAAAACAATCGTGCCTGTAAAAATGGCGGAGCAAAGCCCGAACGACTTGATTTCTCGGTCGCAGGCGAAGCGCCTTTTGCTGCGCATCGACCGATTCCGAACGGTGGTCCTCGATTTCCAAAAGGTCAATCAAATTGGGCAAGCGTTTGCCGACGAAATTTTCCGTGTTTTCGCGCGTAGTCATCCCGGCATAGATGTGCAGTTCATAAACGTGAATGAGGAAGTGCTCAAGATGGTTCGCCGGGCGCAGAACGCTTAGAAAGGAGAGAATTAAGAAGCGATAGAAACTCCGCCCTCTGCTTGCAGACAAAAGGGCGCAACTTCAAGCCGATTCCAACAAAGCGTCTCGAGCCGACTATGGCAAGATCAACTCAAAATTGTGACGCCGGTGTGACGCAAAACCTAGGCGCACTGCCAAAGCTGACATCATTGATAGTCAACGACGATTGCTTCCAAACAACTTGTTTGTTTGCAATGCAGCCGGCTTATAGGTTCATCCGCCACTAAGCCTTTTTCGGCTCATTGGATTCTCTTACTGGCCAGGCCTATTCAATATTGTGCAATCAGTTCTTCAGGGATCACTCAAATCCGCCCAATGAGGGTCACCTGAAAACCGGCCAACCATAGAGCTCTCAGTGCCCGTAGCCCGAACGGGGAGCACAACCAGAACAGACGTGCCGTTACTATTCGACTGAATTTGAAGCGCACCACCGATTTGTCTAACTCTTTCCCTCATTTTTAACGTTCCCTAATGTTGTGTGTGTTCAGACTTCTGCGACTCGGCGGGATGAGCCGGCGCTGGGCGTGGTGCGGAAGCGTGAGACCGCTGCGTATGTTCGGGCTTGGGCTGCTGTTGTCTTTGGGATGGCTGCGAATGAGACGGTGCCGGATGAGGTTGCTGAACATGCTCGGTCGTTGCGGGATGCGAGGGCGCTGGAGTGGATCTGCGAGGAGCAGGTCGTTCATTGTGGGAAACCGCAGGCTTTGGCGGCGCGGAGTCGTGGGTAGTGGTGTGAGAGTGCGAAGAACTCGGCCTGGATGAGTGAGCATTCTCGGTTGGGGCAACGGTACGAGTTGGCGCAGCGTTGTGAGTTGGAGTTGTCGAGTGTGTTGGCGCAGCGGAATGCGAGGGCGCTGCAGTCGTGTTTTCGTGCCGCTCGTTGACAATGGACCTACCCTTAGAGCTGTGGCTTTCGGTTACCTCCTTTTCGTTTCGTGATTCGCGGCGATTGCTCAGTTGATGTCGCGCAGTACCGGCCACATCCGGACGACCGTGATTCACGGAAGCAAGCATGGTGCGGTTGCTGCTGGCACTTTTTTGATGTTGAAACTGGGCCCGAGTCATTGCCACGTGCGACGCATGAACTGCGGAGAGTTCTGCGGCCGTCGGCTGAGCGTGAATGCCGTGAGGTCCGCCGTTAAAGCTGACGCGATTGACGGAGTGCTCGTTGGCAAAAGGAGTGTTGTAAACGTTGCGGATGATCGTGGTGTTTACGTTGGTCACCCGAGTGTTATAGAAATACTCGCCGCCGCGCCAGTATCCCCCGTAAAAGCCCGTGCCGGGATAACCGAAACCGTAGTTAATGCCGCCGTAGAAACCGACGGTAGCTCCCCAGTAACCGGCGTGCCAAATGTAGAAGCCGTTGTCGAAGGCCCAGTAACTGGGAGTCCAGAGTAGGCCGACTCTTGGCGGCAGGATCCACATTCCTCGAACCCAAAAGTAACCGTCATCTCCATAGGCCCAGTAACCCGGTACCCAAATGTAACCGCGCCCGGGACAAATCGGCTGGGCGTAAACCGGCAGCAACGGTGGACCAATACGAATAGAAACTGCGACGTTAACTCGAGCAGGGCTTGAGGCAGTGGTGATGGGAGAAGCCGCTAAAATCGCCGACAAAACGTACAAGCCCATCAGATTGCTGATCCGCATAATCATTCACCTCGCTTAGTTTTGAAGCGGCTGGGTGCGGCCCATTAGTTCCATTACGAAGTCGTGCATCGTTCACGTTGCGGGGAAACGCGTCGTAGCCTTGTTGAAGAAAATGCAAATGGCGGACCAAATCTAGGGAAAGGTAGAAACCTTTTCCGGAATCAAGGAGTTGGAAGTGGTAAGTGAAAGATTCAGTGCGGGCGAGCAGACGGAAGATTTTTCACAATTTACAAAAACATTTCATAAGGGGATGTTCCTACAGTTCTACCGGGGACAATCTAAAGGAATCCCGCTCGCTCTGTTTGGACATCAATGGTACACACAGTCCTTGGAGCGACTTAACCAAAATGGTCCACACCACAACTACACCGCCTGAGGAAGACCACTCTTTCACTCGGTTGGGCTGAATGGCGAAAAAAGATCGGCATCGAGCCGACGGGGAGCTGTTTTCTTTGGACATTCCCTCTTAATAGGACTGTACCGGTAATTCGGTGGTTCAATGCGTCGACGCAACACTCAGCTCGAACCCAACTTGCAATGAAAACAAAGGTTAAAATCGCTCGGTAGGGTTAGATCACCCAAAACACTTCCCTGGCTAGGTTCTGACCGATTATAGCCAAAGAGATCGGCCTGCCGGTTTGGCCAACTCGCGCGTTCTATGTCGAGTCTAATTTAAAGGTTTGAGCCAATACAGGTAGTAGCCCGTATTCCCCAATTGCAACCAATCAGCGGCCCCGGGGCCAGTGGGCTTATCTTGCGAGATCACGGCAACGGCACCTGTTTGCGAAAACTTTTCAAGTACTTTTTCTTGAGTGACAGCATCCGCATTCCAGAAGTTGTTCGCATGGATATTCCAGAAACTGTACGGCTCCCCATCCGGCACGCCCGATATGTAGGGGATCTCTGCAATGATCTGGAGGTGGACGAGATGAGCCCACTCGGACATTCCAAAATTCGAGTCATTTAGAGATGCGATTTGGTCTCGAGGCTTGAGTCCCACCTCTAAGGCCGCCTCGGCTACCTGCTGATAGGATGCCCTTTGGTTCCTGGGGGAATGAAATGGATAAATATCGAACGCGTGTAGCAACGGCGGAAAACCCACGAGCACAAGAAAGACCGTAAGATAAAGAACAGCTAAACCTCGAAGCAGACGAGATTCGGGTCGAACAACAACGGCGCTGAAGAACAAACACAGTAACACCACGACGAAAGAAGCCGCCGCATATTGAGGTATGTAATACACGAGAGCGAAAAGTATCGCAGTGGCTACGCTTGGAAGGATCAGAAACCAGTAGTGAAGTACATCCTGTAAAGTCATCCGCCCCTGACCCAACGCCAGGAACAGCGCCGGCAGCAGGACTCCGCCAAGCGAGAAAATGAGCGCGTCGAACTCCAGACGCAGATTCCGTGCGAGCACTTTCAGCTCTAGGCCAAATTGAACTTTGGACCTGATGCCTTGATACCAGTAGCTGATATCGTACTGAGGTGGAAACGTGCCTTTGAGTGGCTCCCTGAATTCAAAAGTGGCCGGCTCCGCGAAAATCTGACGGGTAGGATGCACGAGCGGCGTCGTAACATCTCCATGCCAGTGGTAGCGGGGTATCCGATTCACACTGACGGCGTAGTCAAAGGTCGCAGCTTCTCCGTATGTGAATTTCGCCTTCTGCAGTGAAAGTGCAGTGATAAATGGCGCTGCGATTAGAACGAATGCGGCAGTGGAAACCGCAACGTAGCGAGCGTTCTGCTTTGCGATTCGCCATGCAATCAGGAGAATCAATAGGCAGATCGGAAGCAGGAAAAACTTCGTGAGATAAATCAGACCGAGAATTAGGCCAAGGAGTAGGAACGCTTTCCAGTTTGCACGTCCGGATGAAATTTTTACGAGCAATCCAAAACTGAGATAGAAGAAGCCTGCGACGAGAAGGTCAGTAGTTACGCGGTTCACTTCGATCCATTTGAGGGCAGACCAAAGGAACATCGTGTAGCCGATGGTGATCCACACCCGATCGGGCGTGAAAGAGTTCTCTTTCTCCACTACAAAATCGTTGCGAAACTGCATCAATTGCCTGAGAAAATAGTCAAAAGAGGCCATTGTGAACAGGAAAATGGCGAACAGAAGCAAATGTGTCGCCGGATATTCCCAATACAGTGACGGCTTGAATAGAGTAGTCGTTAAACCGAATAGCAGAGAGTACACCGGACTCCAAAATCCGTTGATAATCGCCGAGGGATGCCCATGGAAAAAATTATTCCCAATATCAAGATACGTGACGGTGTTATCGTCGGCGTCCAATCGAGAACTCCACGCTTGATTGAGGCCGAGCACAGCTCCGAGTGCCCAAAAGATTAGTCGAGTTTTAAGGTTTCGCGTAATCTCGGACGCGTTCATGTGGAACGCAAAAAATTATCAAATCACATTGACGAAGGCAATGCGGGAAAAACCTGAGGGCGTGGATTTAACCGCCCTACAACACTCGCGTCTAGTACTTGGTCGCTTCCGAACTCCTTTCTTTGTGCGGATATCGACTATCAAAATCGTCAGAGTAATTGTGCACTTTCTATAAGACAGCTGATCACTTTAGGTTTTATCCGGTAGCGACCAGCTAAAGGATTGACCAAAAAAAATTACATCCAAATGTCAATGGAATTTCCATCGCGGCCGTTCAAGAATGAGTTTGGAGGGGGCTGTATATGATTAGTGGAGAAGTCTTGGCCGCGCAGGCACATTCGATACAAGAAGTACAAAGTAACTTCGCAGGTGCAGCTGAGTATGCCCGACTCTACGAAGGTTCTAGTCCCTGTGCACGATTCTTCAACGAGCGGTTGCACATCGTAATGAAAGTCATTAGAAACGTAGCGAGGGGAAAAGTTCTGGATGTGGGATGCGGCCCTGGGATTCTACTCAGCCGGCTGGCGAGTACCGATCTGGAGCTTTCCGGCGCGGATTGCTGTCCTGAGATGATCGCTGAGGCGAAAAAACGCACCGCAAGGACTGGTGTAAAACTGGTGCTTGGGAGGGCAGAAGAGCTACCCTTTGAAGATCAAACATTTGACGTTGTTTTGGCTCTGGGAGTACTCGAATACCTTCCCGATGTGATCAAGGGTTTGGGCGAAATTGCCCGAGTAGCAAAGCCGAAGGCAGTGATTGTTGCGAGCATGCTGAATGCCGACAGTGTCTACCGATCTTGGGAACGCTTGGTTTATTCACCATCGAATGATTCGTGGCTGCAGTGTCGTCTTGGAAAAAAGGAAAAATCCTTATTGCATTTACATGGAAGGAAATCCTTGTCGAACATGATGAGCGCGTGCCATTTGCGGCCGGTAAATGTGAAGTATTATGACGTGAATGTTTGTGTGCCGCCGTTAGATTCCGAATATCCCGAGAATACCAGGATGTTGAATCAATGGGTTAAGGCTCACAGCGGTCGATGGTCGTCCTCTGTGGTGCACACCGGGTTTATTTTGACAGCCTTGAAACGCGCCAATCTCGCCAAAGCAGCGTGACTGGTTTCTAAATGGCTTCTCGGCGTGTTGACACGGCTCTGGTCTGAACACAGCGATGGTGAAATCGTTACGTCCGCCACCACGGTTAAATGCAAGGCTAAGGTCCCAGACGAACCGCCCGTGGTGTCCTCTCTCCCGCCGGCCGATCCACACATATAAAAACGCTAAGTGGCGCATGTCCGGAGATGGCCGGGCTGGAATCTGGCTGCCCCCTTTGATTCAATTCCCATAGCCGTTACACCGCGTTCAGCCCTGAGCCCGCATGCACCCCAACTGCCAGCGGCCACCCGCAAACGGCTCTATCGAGCGCGCGCCAGAGCATCGCGACCGAATGCTCCGTGCTTTCCAGATGTCAGTCCAATAGATAGGGCCACCGAATAGCTTGGAGAGATGGCCTGAGGCAACGGTAAACATGGACGGCTCCGAGGAATGAGGCGGTAAGCGGCAACACAAAGGCGGGCAATCGAAGAATGAGGCGACAAGATAAATCGCTGTTCGATTTCAGTTGAACAACCAACTCCACTGGTTGATATTCGCGTGCTGAGGTCGGCTCACCCGACAAACGGCTAGTCGTGTAGTGTGCCGAAATTTCGTGCAGCATTCTCGGATCCTCAAACTCTGTTTCATCAATGGCTTCGACGCGCGGACATATGCCTTGTTTACCAGGCTCGAAAAATCACTGCGCTTGTGCTTGGCAGGGTTGAGGATTCGGCGCTTCGATCCGCTAGCCGAGGCTTCGGAGTTGCCGGATCATTTTGGCGGCGCGCTTTTGCTTGGATGGTTTCCTGACCGCCGGGCCCGGTTCTTCGTAACGGACTCCCTGATGCAGGATCAGCCAGATCAGTCGACAGTAGCCAGACTGCAAACAAGCGCGTCCTGAAACGATTTAATCATGGGGAAACCTGAGCCATTTGGGAAGGAGTTGGTGTATGCTGCGGCCACTGTGGCCGGGGAGCGCAGGCTGCCGCGAAGTGGCCAGGGGGACCTATGACGAAAATAGACTTAGAAATGTTCGTGGGACTGGCGATGGGAGTGCTGCTCACGGCCATGAGCGTCTCTGCGCAAAGCGTGATCGTGGACGCGACACCTTCGCACGTCGTCAACACATTCAGTCCGCCCCATGCTTTGGGAGGAGCTATTGACCGGCTTCGGGCTGGGGAGGGCGCTCCTGGCAGAGAATCAACGCCAGCAACAAAGGAACAGGTCGACCAGAACACGGAATCGCTGCTGAGCCCGCCTGTGCTTAAGGAGATTCTCGGAGCTGGCTGGCAGACGGTGACCTATCGTCAGAACACCGAGTTGATGGTGGAGGCCTGGCACTGGAACGCCGCTGGAGCGTGGAGCAACGCGGAGAAGAAGGAAGGATATTTCACCGGGAGCACGGACCTGGGCGAACCCATCCGGCACTCTTATGCTTACCCGCTTCCGCACAGAGGATTCAGCCGCGGAGATGGGAATGGCTGGTCGCGGCTGACGGACGGGGACGAAACAACGTATTGGAAGAGCAATCCGTATTTGACCAAGGCGTTCACGGGCGAAGACGATGCGCTGCATCCACAGTGGGTGATGATCGATCTGGGCGCGAAAGTGGATGTGAACGCCATCCGAATCGCCTGGGCGAATCCGTACGCGCGCAAATACGCAGTACAATTTTGGACGGGATTGCTGGAACCGTTTTACGAGGGAACGGAAGCCGGCACCTGGCAGACGTTCCCGAAAGGCTACTTCACCGAAGGACCAGGCGGCACGGTAACGTTGAAGCTGGTGACGGGGACCATTTCCGCGCGCTACCTGCGGATCTGGATGACGGAATCTTCGAATACCTGCGACACCCATGGATCGGCAGACAAGCGCAATTGCGTCGGTTACGCCATCAATGAGCTTTACGTTGGAACGCTGTCGGCGGCCGGCACGTTCAACGATGTGGTGCAACATTCGGCCAGCCGAAGGCAAACCGTGACCTGGCCTTCGTCTGTCGATCCGTGGCATGCGGAATCGGATCTGGTCTATTCGCGCGGCGATCAGATTGGCTTCGACCTCTTTTTCACGAGCGGCATCACGCGTGGATTGCCGACCATGGTGCCGATTGCCATGCTCTATGCGACCCCGGAGGATGCGGCGGCGGAAATCGCGTATTTGTACAAACGGCGTTATCCCATTTCATGGATCGAGATGGGTGAAGAGGCCGATGGACAGCACATGCTGCCAGAGGACTATGGCGCCCTGTACATCCAGTTCGCCACGGCCATTCACAAATTGCAGCCGGAAGCCAAACTTGGTGGACCCGCGTTTGAAGGGACATTCGGGGATGTCGATGTGTGGCCAGATTCGATGGGCCGCGTTTCGTTTCTCGGGCGCTTCCTCGATTACCTGCGAGCGCACGGACATTTGAACGATTTCACCTTCTTTTCGTTCGAGCACTATCCGTTCATGGGAAAAAATGAAACGGCGTCGTGGAACGACCTGTTTCTGGAACCGGGCCTGGTGCACCGGGTGGTCGAGGCGTGGAAGGACAACGGATTACCTCCGAACCTTCCCTTTTTCATGACTGAGGGCAACATGGGCGGAGGAGGCGGACCGAGGGACGTGAAGAGCGCACTCTGGCTGGCGGACTATGTCGGTTCCATGATGTCGGAGGGCGCGAGTGGAACTTTCTATTTTCACTACATGCCTACGCCGGGAGGCCGAGGCCAATTCTTGGCCTTAGACAAGGATTTTCGAGTGACGAACTATCCGCCGCAGTATCTTGCCGCAGAGGTGATCACGAAAGAGTGGGTGCAGCCGGTGGATGCCCCGCACCGGCTATTTCGTGCGGCGAGCGACTTGACCGATGATGCGGGCAATGTGCTTGTCACAGCTTACGCGGTAGCGCGGCCCGACGGGCAGTGGTCCGTGCTGCTGGTCAACAAAGACCGCGAGAACGATCATGAGATCAGTTTGGCGTTTGCCGACGAGGCAACCAAACGCACGCGTTCCTTTGACGGAGCGGTGGAGCGGATCACGTTTGGAGCAGCGGAATATCAGTGGCATCAGACAGACCTGGTCGGACATGCGGATCCGGACGGGCCACCCGCAAGAACCACCCTCAGAGGGGATCCGGCAGCGAAATACGTGCTGCCCAAAGCGTCGGTCGTCGTGCTGCGGGGAAAGCTCCCAGAATAACCCGACAGACAATCGCGGGCGGGTGCGCCAACGCGCACCCGCCCGCGTTTCTGATGACTCTGGTGTCCGTTATTGGAGGTCCAGCCGAAGGACGACGAAAGAGCCCGGCTTCATTTTTCCGCGGCGTTCCCCTGGCGCCGCCGGGTCGAAGTCAGCGGCCGATAGAAACAACGCGTGTGTTTTCAAATCGAGGGTCATGGTGCGCGCAGATCGTTTCGTCGGTACGGTAGCGACGACGGTGTACTTGTCCGGGGAATCCTCGTGCGCGACGGTGACGTTGCCGTCACCGGTGGAAGCGAAGGCGAGGTTGGTGCCTGGATCGAAGGCGTTAGCGTCGACGCCTTCACCGATAGGGACCGTGGCGACAACCTTTCCGGTATCGGCGTTGATGACCGCCATCAGCTTGTTGCCACACCCCGCGAAAAGGCGGCGCGATTTCAAGTCGCCAGCTAGTCCCGAAGGTTCTTCGCAGGGAGCAAGGGGCCACCGGTTGAGCACAACGAGTTTTTGCGCATCAAACTGAACAAGTTCGGATTTGTCTTCGATGTTTACAAAGATTGTACCCTTGCCATCGGCGACGGCAAATTCCGGCTTGCCTCCAAGAGCAAGCGTTCCGACCACGGAACCATCTGCCGCGTTGATTGCGGTGGTGTCCTGGCTGCGTCCGTTCATGGTGAAGACGCGCTTGGTGGCGGGATCGTAGATGATGGCGTCGGGATTGGTACCGGCCTTCACGACGCCAAGGGTCTTGAGGGTCTTGAGGTCGAAAATCGTAACGGTGTTGGCGCGGCCGTTGCTAGTAAAGCCCCGCCCGGCGTCGGACGCAATAGCGATTCCATGGACTCCCAGTGTGTCCGGAATATCGCCGACGACGGCATTGCTGTCGGCGTCAAGGACGGCGACGTGCGATCCATGCGAGACGTAGATGCGGCGTAAAGCGCTATCCGCGGCGAGATAGTCCCAACCTTCATCTCCCCCGACGGCGATTGTTTTTGTAACGCGGTATTGTCCGGTACCGGACTGGGCGGCGACACGGCTTCCCATGACCGCAACGGTGACTAGAAGAAGCGAAGCGAATATCGTCGTGTTTCCACATGTTCTCATGATGCGGTAACTCCTTCTCTCAAACTCGTGCAACTAGAACTGTGTACCTGCTTCAAGATAAACACAGCATAAATTCCACGGGACCTCCGCCATTCGCAAATGCACGCGCAGTTGCTCCTCCGATTGCAACCGGGAGTATGATTTCAGAATGCGAGTGCTACTCGTCGAGGACGACCCTCGAATCGCACGTTTCGTGGCAAAAGGCTTGCGCGAGCATGCCTATGCCGTGGATGCCGTCGAAACAGGCGAACAAGCGCTGTACCAAGCCGCAATCAATACTTACGATCTGGTCGTGCTGGACGTGATGATACCCGAGCCCGACGGATTTACGGTGTGCAAGGAGCTGCGCAACGCCGGACAGCGCATGCCGATTCTGATGCTCACCGCGCGCGACGCCGTCGAAGACCGGATTGAAGGGCTCGATCGGGGAGCGGACGACTACCTGACGAAGCCATTTGAGTTTCGCGAACTGCTGGCGCGTTTGCGTGCTTTGTTGCGAAGGCCGAGCGGTCTCCAGCCGTCACGGCTGACCGTGGCGGATCTGATCGTAGATACGGCGGGGCAGACAGTGTCGCGCGGCGGCGCAGCGATTCCGATGACCGCTAAGGAATACGCCCTGACAGAATTTCTGGCGCGCAATGCCGGCCGGGTCGTCGGTCGCGCGGAAATCGCAGAACATGTGTGGGACGAGGAGTTCGATCCGTTTTCGAACCTGATCGAGGTCTATGTTAACCGTGTGCGCCGGAAAATTGACGGCGGAGGCGCAAAGCCGTTGCTGCACACGAGGCGAGGCGCTGGATACGTGCTTTCTACGAATGAAAGCAGCCCGGGAGGCAAACGCACAAGGGAGAATGCTTAACTCCGTACGCATTCGCCTGACGCTTTGGTACACCGCTGCGATGACGGTGGTGTTGGTGGTGCTTGCGGCGGTGACTTATTTGGCCCTTAAGGAGAACATGGTGCACCGCGCGGACGCCCAGGCGATCGAACTTGCAAATTCGTTTCTAAGCACGGTTGACGCCGAGATGGGAGATGCGACGAAACCCGACAGCATGGACGACGGCATTACGGCTGCGATGTCAGAACACCAGTTTCGCGACGTCGTCTTTGCCGTATTTGATCCGCAGGGTGATTTACTGGGAGTCTCGGACAGGTACGAGCAGGCGGAAAAAGCGACGGGAGCGTCTCGCGAAGCGTTAGCGGCACGACTGCGTCCGTTACTGTCGTCGGCCGACACGTTCAGCTCCGTCCGATTGGGAGGGCATCAATATCGGAGCTACGTACGGCGGTTCTCGGCCGATCAACAAGACGCTTCGCTGATCGTTCTGCAATCGCTGCACCGGCAAAACGAGTTTCTCGAGACGCTTGCGGGCACGTTCGGCATCGTGATTCCGCTGGCGATCTTGTTGTCGAGCATTGGCGGGTACCTGCTTGCCAAGCGAAACCTTTCGCCGGTAGTGGCGATGAGTGCGCAGGCAAGCCGTATCGGCGCTGAGAATTTGCATGAACGGCTGCATGTGGGGAATCCGCGCGACGAACTCGGAAGACTTGCGGGTTCCTTCAATGAGCTACTCGACAGACTCGACCGGTCGTTCGAGAAGCAGAGGCGATTTGTGGCCGACGCCTCGCATGAGCTCCGGACGCCGGTGGCGATTCTGTGCGGCGAAGCCGAAGTTACGCTCGGACAAGAAAGACGCACCGAGCAGGAATACCGCGAATGTCTAGAGATTTTGCGGGAAGAAGCCACACGATTGAAGCACATCGTCGAAGACCTGTTCACCCTTGCGCGAGCAGATGCCGGACAGCACCCGTTGGCGCTCACCGATTTTTACTTCGACGAGGTGATCGCCGAGTGCGCGAAAAATGTCAGAACGCTGGCCTCGGCAAAGACCATTGCGGTCTCTTGCGAGTCCAATGGCGAACTTCCGATTCGGGCGGATGAAGCATTGTTAAGAAGAATGGTGCTGAACCTGCTCGATAACGCCATTAAGTACACGCCTGCGGGGGGAAGAGTGTCACTTCGGTGCGGCGCAGAAAACGGTTTTTACCGCTTGATGGTTGAAGACTCTGGCCCCGGAGTTCCCGCGGACCTTCAGTCCAAGATTTTCGAGCGGTTTTTCCGAGCGGATAAAGCGCGTTCGCGGCGCGAGAGCGACGGAGGAGGCGCCGGACTCGGCCTCTCGATCGCATCGTGGATTGCGAGCGCTCACGGCGGAAGGATTGAACTCACGCAATCATCCACGACGGGCAGCGTTTTCACTGTCTTTCTGCCGAAAATCGTCTCCTGAACGTTAATCCTGCGTTTATCTTAAGGTCGCTAGCGTGTGCTTGAAGCGGCTGATTTATAACTCAGCCGCGGAGAAGCGCATGGGTCCGTTGCAGAAATTTGTTAGCCAGTTTTTGTTATGCCTTTCCTTGGCTGTACTGGTCGCGGATTGCCTCGACGCGCAGCAGGCGGCGGCCCCTTCGCCGTCCGGTCCTGTGCGCTTGACCTTGGAAGACGCCTTACAGCGGGCCCGGCAAAACAGCGTAACTTTCCAAGCCGCCGTAACGGACGCCCGCCTAGCGTACGAAGACAAGAAACAGGCCACCGCCGCGTTGCTGCCCAGCGTAAACTACAACAATTCCGTGATCTACACGCAAGGAACAGGCGTCGACAACCAGGTAAGGTTTATCGCGAACAACGCCGTCCGCGAATATATCAGCCAAGGAAACGTTCACGAAGCGCTGGACGTCGCGGGTTTTGCGGAAGCGCGCCGCGCCGCGGCGATAGCTGCCGCGGCACGCGCCAGGCAGGAGATCGCGATGCGGGGTTTGGTAGTGACGGTTGTGGAGAGCTACTACGCAGCCGCGGCGGCGCAAAAGAAGTTGGAGGCGGCGCAAGGAGCGGCAGATGAGGGCGAACGGTTTCTGGAACTGACGCAGAACTTAGAGCACGGCGGTGAAGTGGCGCACTCTGACGTCATCAAGGCCGAACTGCAGGTGAACGAGCGGCGCCGGCAATTGCAGGAAGCGAAGCTTCTACTCTTGAACGCCCGGCTCGATCTGGCGGTGCTGATTTTCCCGGATTTCAATGACAACTTCGAACAGGCCGACGACCTGCACGCGAATCCGGCGCTTCCCGCATTCCCGGAAATTGAAACGAGCGCTGCACGGAATAATCCGGAAATTCGCGCCGCTCTTGAAACGACAAATGCGGCAGAGCATGGAGTGCTTGTCGCGCGGGCCGGCTATCTGCCCTCTCTGAGCCTCGATTATTTCTACGGTATCGACGCAACGCATTTCGCGACGAGAACGGACGGCGTTTCGAATCTCGGTTCTTCCGCCGTTGCGACGTTGAACATTCCCATCTGGAACTGGGGCGCGACGCAGAGCAAGGTGAGGCAAGCGGAGTTACAGCGGGATCAGGCAAAACGAGAGCTGTCGTTCACGCAACGAAAACTGCTCGCCGAATTGCGGTCGCTTTATGCGGAAGCACAAACCGCCTCCGATGAACTCTCGAATCTCGATCGTTCGGCGCATCTCGGCGAGGAGAGTCTCCGCCTGACGACGCTGCGCTACCAGAACGGGGAATCGACGGTGCTGGAAGTGGTGGACGCTCAGAATACCGCTACGATATCCAAAGCCGCTTATGAAGACGGCGCCCTGCGTTATCGGGTTGCACTGGCTAATCTACAAACTTTGACGGGAGTGCTTACCACGCCATGAGAAAGCCATGGAAGAAGATCAAGCTTTCGGTTCTGGTGATTTCGTTGCCGGCCCTTTTCGTCTTCGTGGGCTGCGGTGCCGCCGAGAAGGAGAAAGAACCTGTAGTCAGCGTGCAGGTAGCGCCGGCGGAAAAGACCTCGGTTTCGCAGTTCGTTACCGGAGAAGCGGTGGTATTCCCACTGAAGCAAGCAACGGTGTCGCCGAAAATCTCGTCCACAATCGCGGACTTCAAGGTGCAACGGGGAAGCCGGGTAAAAAAAGGACAGTTGCTCGCGGTACTTGAGAACAAAGACCTGGCGGCGCAGGCCGAAGCGAGCAAAGGAGACTTCGAACAAGCCGACGCGAACTATTCCATCACCGTGAATGCCGGACTCCCACAGCAAATTCAAAAAGCGGAACTGGACGCGGCAGCTGCGAAGTCCGCTTTCGACGCGGCTCAGAAGGTGTACGACAGCCGCAAGGATTTGTACCAGCAGGGCGCACTCCCTCGGCGCGATCTGGATTCGGCGGAGGTTGCCCTGGCACAGGCGCGCAGCCAGAACGAGCAGGCGCAAAAGCAGCTTGTAGACTTGCAGCGAATGGGCAAAGAGCAGCTGATGAAGGCTGCAGTTGGCACGAAGGAGTCGGCGGAAGGGCACTATCGCGCGGCCGCCGCGCAATTGAGCTATTCGGAAATCCGCAGCCCAATCGACGGTGTGGTAACGGATCGCCCCTTGTATGTCGGAGACCTCGCCACGGCGAACCAGCCGATTTTGACGGTGATGGACACGTCGAGCCTGGTGGCAAAGGCCCACATTCCGCAGTCGGACGCAAACCAACTGAAGGTTGGGGATCCCGCCGAGATTCGCGTTCCCGGCGAGGATGAGCCGGTGAAGGGCCGCGTGAGCCTGGTGAGTCCGGCGCTCGATCCTGGAAGCACGACGATTGAGGTATGGGTCGAAACACGGCAGGCAAATGCGAAGATCAAACCCGGGATGACAGTCAACATTGAGGTCACAGCGAAGACCGCAAAAGACACGGTTGCTGTACCCACCGAAGCTGTTTTCAAGAACGCCGACGGCGTCGACTATGTGCTGCTCGCCGGGGCGGACAAGAAGGCGCACCAGAAGGTCGTGCAGGTGGGCGTGAGAAACGCCAAGCTGATGCAGATCGTGAGTGGCGTCAACGCGGGTGATTCGGTGATTGTCTCGGGGGGGTACGCGGTTCCGGATGGCACCGCCATCGAAATTGCAAAGCCTTCCGAGGGAGACAAAGAAGGTTCCGGCAACGCAGACAAACCGGCAGACGCACCAGCAAAGGGAGCCGAACCTCCGGCGAAGGGTAAGGAGTAGGCGGCGTGCGTCGACCTGCTGTGTCCAAAACCGAAAACGCGGCGGCGCCTTGGTTTGACCGCTTTTCGCGCCCGATTTTGTTTTCCACGATAGCGCTTGCCGTGGTGGGCGCGTACCTCGCTTTTTCGATTCCGGTGTCCGTTTTCCCGACCACGGATTTTCCTCGAATCGTGATCGGTGTGGACAATGGTGTCACGCCCATTGATCAGACGCTGGTGACGGTCACCCGGCCCATTGAAGAAGCGGTGAACAGCGTTCCGGGGCTCCAAACTGTACGGTCGATCACCAGCCGAGGCTCGGCGGAGGTCGATCTGTTCTTCGACTGGAAGTCCGACATGGTGCTGACGTTGCAGCGCGTGGACGCGGTCGTGGCTCGGCTACAATCGGAACTCCCGCCGACGGCAAAAGTCCAAACCCATCGGCTGACGTTCGCGGCGTTTCCGATCATAGGCTACAGCCTGACTTCCGATACGATGCCGCCGGATCGTCTTTGGGAAATTGCAACCTACGACATCAAGCCAAGGATGAACCGGTTGGACGGCGTCGCTACGGTCGTTGTGCAGGGCGGGCGCGTCCCGGAATTTCAGGTGACTCCCGATCCGGCCCGGCTGCCTGCGGCGGGAGTCACGGTAACGGACATTCTCGAGGCCATCCGGCGCACGAACCTGATCGATTCGCCGGGTCTGATCGAAAGCAACCACCAACTAGTGCTGGGCCTTGTGAGTGGCCAAGTGCGATCCGCGGAGCAGCTTGGGCAGATCGTCGTGAAGACTTCACCAGCGGGCGTGCCGATCCGCGTCGGAGACGTAGCAACGGTCGCGCCATCCGTTGCTCCGGTTTACACCATTGTGACCGCCAATGGAAAGCCCGCAGTTCTGCTGAACGTGAGCCGCCAGCCCGAGACCAACACGCTCGAGGTAGCAAACGAAGTCCACGACCTGATCCGGCAGATAGAGCCGACGCTTCCGAAAGGCGTGCGGTTGGAGCCGTTCTACGATCAGTCGACGATCGTTCGGGACTCAATTTCGAGTGTGCGGGACGCGGTGCTTCTGGGAATTCTGCTTTCTTCGGTGGTGCTCGTTCTCTTCCTGCGGGATTGGGGGACGTCGTTCGTTGCGGGTCTGGTGATCCCCGTCACCTTGTTGATCACCTGCATCGTGCTGAAGGTTGCCGGACAAAGCTTCAATTTGATGACGCTAGGAGGGCTGGCCGCGGCGGTCGGCCTCGTCATCGACGATGCGATCGTGGTACTGGAAAACATCGTCCTGCACCGCGACCGGGGGCAGAACCGGTTTGCGGCAATCCGAAGCGCATTAAAAGAGCTGACGATTCCGTTGATAGGTTCGACCGTGACTCCCATCGTGGTGTTTGTTCCCTTGATCGCCATGACCGGCGTCAACGGCGCTTTCTTCCGCGCGCTGGCAATCACGATGACGGTTTCGTTGATGACATCGCTCTTTCTGGCGCTGACGTGGACGCCTACTCTTAGCCAATATCTGGTACGGAGGAAGGCAACGGAAGCCGTTGACGGCAGCGAAGAACCAGATGCGGCGGCCCTGCTGGCTGCAGAGGAAGCGCAATTTACCGGGTTCTTCGGAAAGGTCGTTGCACTCTACGGCCGGGTAATGCAAGCCGTTTTGAAGCGGCCCGTGGTTCTCGTGGTCAGTCTGCTTACCGTAATTGTGCTATCGGTCGTCAGCTATGATTTCCTTGGCAGCGATCTTTTGCCGGAGATGGACGAAGGCGCTTTCATTCTCGACTACTACACGCCATCGGGAAGCTCACTGGCCGAGTCGAATCGCATTCTCCTACACATCGAACAGATCCTCAAAGCCACGCCGGAGGTTGAGAATACTTCGCGGCGCACTGGCATGGAATTGGGGTATGCCGCTGTCACGGAGGCCAACCGCGGCGATTTTACCGTCAAGCTGAAAGCGAAACGTAGCCGATCGTTGGATGAAGTGACTTCGGATATTCGCGCGCAGATCGAGTCGTCGGAACCCGCAACCAAAGTGGAATTCGTGCAGATGCTGCAGGACATGATCGGAGACCTGAGCAACCAGCCTCAGCCGGTGGTGATCCGGCTGTACTCGCAAGACGGAAAACTGCTGAACGAAACCGGGCCGCGTGTGGCGGACGCGATTGGTAAGGTTAAGGGAGTCGTGGATGTGTTGAACGGCGTTGAGGACGCGATCAGCGGACCTGCCGTGACCTTTCAAGTCAATCCAACCGTTGCGGCGCGAGCGGGCTTCACGCCGGACGAGATTGCAGTAGATGCCAGCGCGATTCTCGAGGGTGAACCGGCGGCTACTCCGGTCATCTTGAACGATCGCGCCTATACGATCCGCGTGCGCTTTCCCGAAGCAAATCGCGCGACGCTCGATCGCATGCGCGATACGCTGCTGGTGAGCGCGACGGGCAAGACCGCGACGCTCGGTTCTCTAGCAAGCATGATGAACGATCCGGGAGAAACCGAAATCCGGCGCGAGAATTTGCAACGCTTGATCCAGGTCACGGCGCGTCTTGAAGGTGTGGACCTCGGAAGCGGAATCGCTGCAGTGCAAAAGGCGGTCAATGACTTGCACCTGCCCAGCTCGATTCGCGTCGAGTATGGCGGACAGTACGAGGAACAGCAAAAGTCGTTTCACGAACTGCTGATGGTGCTGTTGCTGGCGTTGTTGCTGCTGTTCGGCGTTTTGTTATTTGAGTTTCGCACCTTCTCCGCGCCGATCGCGATTCTGGCGTCGGGCCTGCTTTCGACGTTCGGCGCATTTGTGGCGCTTTTGGTTACCCGGACGACGTTCAACGTAGCGTCCTTCATGGGCATGATCATGGTCATTGGCATCGTTGCGAAAAACGGCATCCTGCTTCTCGACGCGGAGCATCGGTTTCGCGAACTCGGGTTTTCGCTTGAAGATTCGATGATTCAGGCGGGGCGCCGTCGTTTGCGGCCCATCGCGATGACGGCGCTCGCAACGATTGCAGGTATGTTCCCATTGGCACTTGCCATTGGGGCAGGATCGCAGATGCTGCAGCCGCTGGCGATCGCGGTGATCGGCGGACTGCTCAGTTCGATGGTTCTGTCGCTCGTGTTCACGCCGGCGATCCACTACTACTTGCAAGTCTCTCGTCGCTCAACTGCGTCTGCATTCTGACGGGTTGCAAAAGCAGACCGACACTTGCAATCTAATCGGCATGCCAGAATTACCGGACATTGAGGCTTATATCTGCGCCCTTGAAAGACGGGTGATCGGCCAGCCAATTCGACAAGCGCGTCTGGCGAGCGTCTTTCTCCTGCGAACCGTACAGCCGCCGCTCTCCAGCGTGGAAGGCCAAACGGTGCGTGAATTGCGGCGAATTGGCAAACGAATCGCGATCGGCGTGGAAGGCGATCTGTGGCTGGTGCTGCACCTTATGATTGCAGGCCGGTTGCACTGGAAACCGGCGCACGCGAGACTGTCGGGACGGAACAATCTTGCAGCTTTCGATTTCCCGAATGGTTCTCTTGTCTTGACGGAAGCGGGATCAAAACGACGCGCATCGCTGCATGTCCTTTCGGACGACGAAGGTTTGCGCTCCATAGATCCTGGAGGGATAGAGATTCTCGAGAGCGATTTGAACGCTTTTCGCGCCGCTCTTATGTTCGAGAACCGCACACTAAAACGAGCGCTTACGGATCCGCGTCTTGTCAGCGGCATCGGCAATGCGTATTCGGACGAGATCTTGCATGCGGCGCAACTGTCGCCGGTCACGCTGACTCAGAAGCTCGGTGATCCGGAGTGGGAAAGGCTCTATGCTGCCACGCGCCATGTTCTCGAGACGTGGAAACAGCGGCTGTGCGCCGAAGCGCAAGCCGCCTTTCCCGAGAATGTGACCGCCTTTCGCAAGGATATGGCAGTGCATGGGCGCTTTGGGCAGGCTTGCCCGCGCTGTGGTGAAAAGATTCAGAGAATTCGTTACGCGGACAATGAAACCAACTATTGTGCCCGATGCCAAACGGGTGGAAAACTTCTTGCAGATCGCGGTCTGTCCCGGTTGTTACGATCGGACTGGCCGCGGACACTCGATGAACTCGAGGCACTGAAGCGCGTGTAGGGATATTCGGACGAATTTCTATGAAGATTCATTCCACCAGGAATAGGTTTTGCGCGAATGCCCACTCATCATCTATCCATTGCTCGTGGCAGCGGAAACCCGTCCTGCTGGCAATGTCAATCACGTCTTTCGCGTGATATTTGTGCGAACTTTCCGTCCAAATCGTTTCGCCTTCATCCAACGTGAAACTGAATTCCGCCGCTCGAATTGATACACGTTGACGTGAGAGCGACCGCAAATGCATTTCAATTCGCCGCTCGTCCGGATTCCATAGCGCTTGATGGCGGAAGCGCGACAACTGGAAATCCGCGCTCAACTCGCGATTGATGCGACCCAGCAGATTCAAGTCAAATGCTGCCGTGACGCCGGCCGGATCTTCGTAGGCCAGGAGCTGCGTCTGCACATCCTTTACGAGATCTGTCCCGAGCAGCAGTGCATCTCCCGGCAGCAAAGTCTCCCGCACTTCCTGCAGGAACGCTTCTGCTGCGTCGCGATCAAAATTTCCGATGCTGCTGCCTAAAAACAGCACCAACAACCGGTCATCCTCGTCCCGATTCTTCGTGACCGACCGGAGACCGTCCAGATAGGTTTGCTCGTAGCCAACCACGCTCACTAAATCGATCTGCCCCAATTCCTTCTCGCAAGCCGCGAGGGCAGAGGGGGAAATTTCAATCGGGTAGTAACGAGTCTTCTGCCGCCGCGACAACGCTTCCAAGATCCACCGGGTCTTCTTCCCGCTCCCGCTGCCCAATTCCGCGACCTGCACCGTGCCCCGCAACCGGCTGACAATTTCGGCCGAATGCCTTTGCAAAAGCCGCGCGTCAGCACGCGTCAATCCGTACTCCGGCAGAACGCAAATGGCCTCGAATAAAGCTGATCCGAGCTCGTCGTATAGATACTTCGAAGGCAGTTCTCTTTGGCCGGATTTCGTCAATGCCGCGCGCACGTCCGCGGCGAATTCGGACACGTGGCGATTCGTCAAGAGGAAGTTGGTCAACATTGTTTCTCCAGGGGGACTGGGAAGGGAATTTGAGCGTTACCGAATCTGCAAAATCAGTCTTCGACGCAACGAAACGTCGCGTAGACGTACGGATAGTGCGGTTGGAACCAGTTGCGAAAAGATCGCCGGAGCATGCACGCGGCGGTCCGCGGCGATCCGCCTTTCATCACGTAATGGTCTCCGTCAAAAAAATTCGCAGAGTATCCCGGATAGAAAGACATGGGGGCAAACCCAGGAAATGGCTCAAACGGCGTCCGCGTCCACTCCCAACCATTTCCGAGCAAGTCGTGGAGGCCAAACGCGCTGGCTCCTTGCGGATGAGAGCCCGCGGGTGCCGGATCCCACCGCCTGAAATCGAAATTTCCGTGGCGCTCGGTTGGGGCTTCTTCTCCCCAGGGATACGTCCGTTCTTCGCCCGCCGGTGTTCCGTACGCCGCACGATGGAATTGCGCTTCGGTTGGCAATCTCCGGCCCATCCATCGCGCATACGCGCTCGCTTCCGCGTGACTTACATATACGGGCCAATCCGCCGGCAGAGGAACATCGCCAAACATCGTCCGGTACATCCAGATACTGCCGTCCTGCTTCCAAAACGCTGGGTGCCGCAAATTCTCCCGTTGCTTCCAGTTCCAATCACTGTCGGTCCAAAGGCCAGGGTTCTCATAGCCACCTGCTTGGAGGAATTTCAAGAAATCTGAGTTGGTCACGTTGAATTTCCCAATCGCAAAGTCGGCGACTTCCACGGCTTGCGATTCGAATTCATTATCCCAACCAAATTCATCGCCGTTCACCCGACGTAACCCCAGGGTTGCGTCGCCCGCCGGTATCTCCACTAAAGGCGACTTGCCCTTTGGCTCCTGGGATTCCGGCGCGTTCATCTTCCCAATCTTTTGTGAAGCTGGCAGACGGTGCAGCAAATATGTCAGTGTCTCCGCGTGCATCAACCGGTGCTCAATGGCCACATTCAGCATGGTCGTCAGGCTCGGTTCCGCATCCCGTGTCCCTGCCAGCGTAGCAGCGATCGCGGCATCGAGCTGCTGCCGCAAACGCATGCGGTACTGGTCGATTTCGGTTCGCTGGGGCCAGTCTGTTGGAGCATCCGTCGGTAGGCCGACGCCGACCGGATCAATGCCAAACGCAAACAACTCGTCAAAGGTTTTGTGGAAGGATCTGAGACCCAAAACCCGGTCGGACAGCAAATTCCAATCAAACGCTTCCACGTGGCCCAGATAAAAGATGATCCGGTGGCGTTCCGGCACCGGACGCTCATACATCGCGTCTTCCCGGACAATGGCGAAAACTTCGTCGGTGCGTGCCCTTGCGTTTAAAAGGCGTGAATGAAGGTCGTTGCGAACTCGGGCTGCCGAAGTGGTAGCTGCCATGACTTTCTCCCGAACGTTGGATGCATCAGACCTGAAATTCGACCCACAATTTCCGGGCGGTAGGGCGGGGGTGAACTATACATCGACCTTGGGATTGAGAGAAGCAGGTTCCTTTGCCGGTCAAGGATACGAACTTGAGTGAAACACGCTCTCGAGAACGAAACGACCGCCGGCCGTGGTGACGACGACAAGATTCATGAGGATCATCATGGTGTCGTAACTCCAGCCATCTGCGCCGTGTTTTCCCCAGAAGCCTGTACGCCATTTGAAAAGTTTTTTCTGGATGGATCCGAACATGATCAGAATGAGGCCGATAGCGGCGAATTGGGTGAGAACACCGAAGGCCACGCCGAGCGCGCCGGCGCACTCCGCGACACCGAGGATAAGTGTAAAACCTTTGCTCATTTCGATGTCTTTGCCGCGGGCTTCGGGATTGGTGACATGTTTCCAGCCGCTGGTAAAAAAAACGAGCCCTATCATTAGGCGCAAGAGGAGAAGCGCGACGTCGGTGAAGCCGGCCAAGGAGGCAAGGTACATGCCGGAATCGTATATCCAAGAATAGGGAAATGGAAATACGGAGAAACGAGTACCGCCAATGCGGATGCGAACGAAGCGTCTGAGGTATGATCGAGTTTGAATTTTGAATCGGACAGAGGAGTTAGCCATCTACAGAAGAGAGCTCGTGAGGGCGGCGGCATATGGGGCGTTGGCTGCGGCGATGCCAGGGATAAGAATTGGGCTTGCAGCGACGGCATTTGTTTCGAAGCGGCCCCCAATGGGGCAGAGGAGATTTGTTTCACACGCGGTTGAGGAAACCATTTCACGCGTGAAAGCAGGAATCGGCGACCCGGAACTAGCGTGGATGTTTGAGAATTGCTTTCCGAATACTCTGGACACGACGGTTCAGTTCAGCGAGACGGCTGGGCGGCCGGACACCTTCATTATCACCGGGGACATCGATGCGATGTGGCTGCGCGACTCGGCTTGCCAGGTGTGGCCGTATGTGCCGCTGGCGAAAAACGACAATGATCTGCAAAGAATGTTTCGGGGGCTGATCGCCAGGCAGGCGCGGTGTATTCTGATCGACCCTTACGCGAACGCATTTTTGCCCGACCCAAAAGGCAAGAAGGCGTTGGAGTGGGCGGTGGGCGATTTGACGGAGATGCGGCCGGGAGTGGCGGAGAGGAAATGGGAACTAGATTCGCTGTGCTATTGCATCCGACTGGCGCATGGATACTGGCAGGCCACCGGAGACTTAGCTCCGTTCGACCAAGAATGGGCGGCGATGATGCGTTTGGTGGTGGCCACATTTCGCGAGCAGCAGAGGAAGACCGGACCGGGGCCTTATCATTTCCAACGGCGAACGGAAGTGCCGACGGATACGCAAGCGCTTGGGGGATTTGGAAATCCGGCGCGGCCTGTTGGGATGATCTATTCCATGTTCCGGCCGTCGGATGATGCGTGTTTGTATTCGTTTTATGTCCCTTCAAATTTGTTTGCAGTGGTGTCGCTGCGCCAGTTAGCACAAATGGCCGTGGAGATTCTTAAGGATGACGGATTTGCGAATGAATGCCGCGCGCTCGCGAGTGAAGCGGAGGCGGCACTTGCGAAATATGGACGAAACAAAGACCGAGATGGAGCGGAGGTCTGGGCATTTGAGGTGGATGGATACGGCAATCAGCTGTTTATGGATGATGCGAATATCCCGGGATTGCTGAGCTTGCCGTATTTGGAGTGCTGCGACGCGCAGGACCCGGTCTACCAGAGAACGCGGCGGCTGGTGTTGAGCGAAGATAATCCATACTTCTTCAAAGGGACCGCAGCGGAAGGAATTGGCGGGCCTCATGAGGGGCTTAATATGATCTGGCCGATGGCGCTAATTGCGCAGGCGCTGACAAGTATCGATGATGCCGAGATCCGACAGTGTCTGCACTGGTTGAAGACAACCCATGCGGGCACCGGATTTATGCACGAGTCGTTCGACAAAGACAATCCGGCGAAATTCACGCGAGCATGGTTTGCCTGGGCGAATACATTGTTTGGAGAATTGCTGGTGAAGTTGAGCCAGGAGCGACCGAATTTGTTGAAGAGATTTGGGTGAGGCGCCCGTTGGCTTTTTATTTTTGCATGAAGTTTAGATTGAGTTAAGGACAGGCGAGGCATGTCGGTTGAACCAGCGGCAAAAATGAGCGGCGGTACCAAGCTGGTGATTCGCAACATTGGACTGCTGTTGAGCGGCGATTTGGGGAAACCCATCCTGGATGCTGACACGGTGGTGGCGAAGGGCGGGCGGATCAGCGCCATCGGGAAAGAGAAGGAGTTGGATTGCGAGGGAGCAACGAGAATTATCGATGCGAATGGAACAGCGCTGGCGCCGGGGCTGATTGACAGCCACGTGCATCCGGTCGTCGGCGATTGGACGCCGCGGCAGAATCAATTGGGATGGATCGACAGCTGTCTGCACGGGGGTGTGACCACGATGATTTCGGCAGGTGAAGTGCACACGCCTGGGCGGCCGAAGGATGTTGTGGGGCTGAAGGCGCTGGCGATTACCGCACAGCGGACGTTTGCGGCACTGCGGCCGAGCGGCGTGAAGGTGCTCGGTGGGGCGCCGGTGATTGAGCAGGGAATGGTGGAGGAGGATTTTCGATCGTTGGCGGAAGCAGGTGTGAAGTTGTTGGGCGAGGTCGGACTTGGCAGCGTGAAAGATGGTCCGACAGCCCGGCAAATGGTGGGTTGGGCGCGAAAGCACGGGATTCAGAGCACGATACACACTGGCGGACCGTCGATTCCTGGTTCGGGTCTGATTGATAAGGATGTAGTGCTGGCGGCGGATGCGGACGTCATCGGCCATATCAACGGCGGACATACGGCATTGCCCGACACGCAGATTCGGGCGCTGTGCGAGCGATCGGAACGGGCGCTGGAGATTGTGCACAATGGAAATGAGCGCGCGGCGCTGTTCACGCTGCGCACGGCCAAAGAGTTGAAGCAGTTGCATCGCGTAATTCTGGGTACCGATTCGCCGGCAGGGTCAGGGGTGCAGCCGTTGGGAATTCTACGCGTGATCGCGGCGCTTTCGTCGATCGGCGAGATTCCGGCCGAGACGGTGTTCTGCTTCGCTACGGGCAATACCGCGCGGATGCGAAAGCTGGAGTGCGGGATGATCGAAGTGGGACGGGCCGCGGATTTTGTGTTCATGGATGCTCCGCAGAATTCGGCAGGAAAGGATTTGCTGGAGAGCGTGAGGCTGGGGGATTTGCCGGGGATTGGGATGACCGTGATCGATGGTATGGTGCGGAGCGAGCGAAGCAGGAATACGCCTCCGGCTACGCGTGTGCCGGCGATCGTCAAGGATTCAGGGTGACGGATTGTGTGGGTGACCGGGATCGGGCGGCAACCTGCCGCACTTCAAGATTAGCGTAGGCCGTCTTGGCCTTTGATTTGATCTTTGGTTAGGCCACCGACGCGGGGCAATGGCCGGCCGCTGTCGGTGACGGCGATGGCGACAAGAATTTCGTTGGCGCGCGGGGCATCGTTCACGCGGATTTCCATTCCATCAAAATGAGAGCGGACGAAGGCGGCGTCCTTGTGGCCGAGAGGAATATCGAAGGCAACGCCAGGACCGCCCCGTTTTTTCGAGGAAGGAATCAAGGCCGCTCCTTTGCCGAGTACTTTGCGGATCGGTGTGCCGAGTTTGGGGTGAAGGATGGCAGCGGCGTGCTCAAGTTCACCGTCTTCACCGACCGCGGCGGCTTTGCCGTAACTTTCGGCGGAAGCGCCTGGGATGCCGAGAGCGGCGACGGCGCGTTCGGTCAACAAAGCGCCCAATTCCTCTCCGATCTCCATGAGTTCACTGAGGTCCTGAACGAATTTTCCAGCGAAAGGATTTTCGATCACAGCGGCGGCGGCAGCCCGGCGTGTGGGTGGATTCACGGGTTGGCCCATTTCGGTGTGAGTTTCTTCAACGAAGGTAACAATTTTGCGGATCTTAGTTTTCACCGGAGGCCATCCTCGCCTTTTATTTCGGAGGCTTTCAGGCCACCCACGCGAGCGTGGATGCGTGGACCGGTGGTCATGACCAGAACCAAGAGAATTTCGTCGGCGCGAGGAGCGTCGGCAATGCCGACTTCCATGGAGTCAAAGTGGCTTCGCACGTAAGAGGCGTTGATGTGCGTGATGGGGACGTCGAGACGCGTGCCGGGGCCCCCGACTTTTTTTGTGGAGGCCACAATTGCTTTGGCGTTGCCGAGGAGTTCGCGCATGGCATAGCCGCCAGGAACGTGCCAGAGCGCGCCGTGTTCGAGTTCGCCGGCTTGCCCGACGATGGCGCCTTTGCCGTAGCCTTCGATGATTTTGGGATCGCCCCCGAGCGAGGCGACAAGCGATTTAGCCATTTCGAGGCCGAGTGGTTTTAAATCGTCCATGAAGCCGGAGATCTCCTCGGCATACTTTCCGGAAAATGGATTGCGAATAACGGCGAGGGAGGCGGCGCGGCGGAGAGGCATTGCGGCGACAGGACCGCCTTCGTGAAAAATTTCTTCGACAGTGACGACGCGTTTGCGGACGGTTACTTCGGGCATAGCGACGGCTCCTCATAGACAGAACGCAAAGGCAGGTTCCTCGCTTCGCTTGGAATGACAATCGCGGTCTCGGATTCTCGCGAGGGGAGATGCGCGGCAACGGACGGCCTCAGAAGGCCGTCCCTACAAAGAGACGAGGTGATCCGGACGTGGCCTTGCAGGCAAAGCGCGGCTGAATGGATTAAGTGCTGTGAGCGAAGTTGGTCGGCCACGACCATTCCGGCGTCGAGGGCTTGGGCTATTTCCTGTAGACGGAGTGGACCCACGGCGTGGGTGACGGGAAGGTCGAGGAGATCGGAGTCAGGGGCTATTTCACGGGCAGGAATTCGCAGAATTGCAGGATGGTTGGGTAAATTGATGGCATTGGCGATGATCGTGGCAGCGGCGTCGGCGTGGGCCGCGGTTTCCGCGAGAACTGTGACCGCGTCGGCGATGCCGAGCGAAAAGCTGCGCCCGCGCCAGCCACTAGTGGCTACACCCCGAACGGGCACGGCAGAAGAAACTTCCACAGAAGCGAAGAGAGAAGTAGTTTCGGGGCGTTCGACCATGCCGATCGTGTAGCTTTGTCCCGAGACAAGGTGCAAGGCGATGTCGCCGCCGTTGTTGACGTAAGAGCGTCGGAGTTGCGCAGCTTTGGTCATGGCGTCCAGTACAGCTTCGGCAACCGCACCAGCGACGGCGGCCATGGGTGTGATGAAGCAGCGATCCCGATAAGGGGAAACAGCATCAGTCATACGACGGGCGATTGCTCCAGCGGGCAATTCGGAATTGTGAGTCTGGCGCGTACGGAGAAGAGGAAGTTCCGCGCAAAGTTCATCGAGGATTCTGACGAAACGTCGAGCGGCAGCCCCGTAGGCTCGGCGGATTTCCTTGGCGGCGCCATCGGCGCCGATAATGAGGTCGATGGGACCATCATTCAGATGGAGACGCTGCCCGTCTGGAAGGAGGCGAATTGTGGCGGGATCTCTCATCGGTGAGGATCGTTTTCTGGCGGGGTTTTGAGCGGCCAGGGATTTTGCGGAAGGGAAGTAAGCAGGCGCTGGCGCTGCTTTTCGCGCAGGACTTCGTCAAGGGGGCGGACGTAATCCATATGCCCGCCGAGGCCGGCGTAATCCGCTCTCTTCAGTGTGAATTCGATGGGAGCGACGAGCGCGGGTGTGGGCACGTAGCCAAAGGCGTTTTCCGGCATGCGGGAGACGTCAACCATGAAAGTGATGCCACCACCGGGCCAAATGTAGGCTGGAGCACCTCCGGACGTAACACGCGTGAGGCGGTGCTTGACGGAGTTTGTGAGCTTTACCGGATTTTCCGTGGCGCCTGCCCGCAGCGAACCGCCTGCTCCGGCCATGAATAGAACGGTGGTGAGAGCAGGCTCGCAATTTTCGCGGACGCGCTCGACGGACTCCCGCAATTGTTCCGGCAGATCCTTTTCGACCGGTCGCAGCGATTCGTCCAGTTCGTAATATGCAGCCTGCTCACCTGTGGTGCTGACCATCAGAAGACGCAAGTAAGGCCACGCAATCTTGGGTTTGAAGGGTTTGAGAATCACGAGCGGATCGGAAATATTCGTGCCGCCCCAGCCGGTGCCGGGCTGGGCGACTTGAAAGTAGCGGCCGGGCGTGGAGCGGCGGCCTTGAATCGCGACGCCGGTTTCCCGCACGCCGAGCATTTTGCCGGCTTGATGTTCAGAGAGCACACCGGTGATGTGGTCGTCTACGACGACAACTTCATCGACTTTGCCGAACCATTGCTTGGCGAACATGCCGATGGTGGCGGAGCCACATCCGACGCGCATGCGCTCTTCTTGCTGGCCATTCACGATGGGAGGTTTGCCGGCGGCGACAGTGATGCTGGCGCCTTCGTCGATGATGAGGGCCACTTCCTTGCCGTTGCAAAGGTCGAGCAACGTTTCGCAGGTGACGCGGCCTTCGCGCTTGGTGCCACCGGTGAGGTGATGCACACCACCGATCGAGAGCATCTGCGAGCCATATTCGGCGGTGGTGACGTGGCCAACGGGCTCGCCTTGTGCGCGAACGAGATTGCGCTCGGGCCCGAGATGGCGGTCGGTATCGATCTTCAGTTTCACGCCGCAGTAGCTGAAGATGCCTTCGGTGACGACCGTGACCATGTCGACGCCGTCAACTTCCGACGAGACGATGAAAGGAGCGGGTTTGTAGTCGGGGTATGTGGTGCCCGCACCGATGGCGGTTACGAACGTGTCGGTCGACTTCGCGAGTGTCCCATCCCATTCGCCTTCGCGCTCGAGGAAAGGAACGACTGGAGTGCCCTGAGACTTGGCGCGGTCCAGAAGAATGTGCGGATCGACGCGGACGAGCTGGCCGTTGAAGTTGCCGTATCGATCGCAAGCGCCGGTTTGCCCGAGCTTGATATAGCACAGGACGGGACACGCGTCACAGCGGATCGTGTCTTTGGGAAGCGTGTCAATCACGCGAGTTTCCTTGTGCCGATTCGTTCTTCGCACGAATGGCTGCGCGGACTTTGTCCGGAGTAGCGGGAAGCTTGTAAATGCGCACGCCGGCCGCATCGTATAGGGCGTTGAGAATTGCAGGAGCGGTTGGAATCAGCGCCTGTTCGCCGATGCCTTTTGCACCAAAGGGACCAACGGGCGACGCGTCCTCGATGAGGATTGATTCGACTGGAGGGACGTCGCCGATCGTGGGAATCAAATAATCGTGCAGATTTTCGCCTTTGCCGGGAATAAATTCTTCCATGAGAGCCATGCCCAGGCCTTGCGCGATGCCGCCTTCGATCTGGCCTTCGATTAGCGTGGGATTGATGGCGCGGCCGACGTCATGAGCAGCCGTAAGCTTTAGAACTTTAATTGTGCCGAGTTCGCGATCGACCTCGAGTTCGGCGAGGTGCGCGCCGAAACCGTACACGGCGTATGGGATACCCTGGCCGTTTGGGTCGAGAGGTTTTGTAGGAGGATCGTAGGTCACTTCCGCGGTGAGGACGTAGCCGCGTTCGTCGAGGGGCAGGTCATTCAGGACAATATGCTTGCCTGCCGATTTTTCACGAACATGCAAGCAACCGTCCGACAAATGGAGATGCGCGTTTTCCGGCCATCCGCCAGCCATTTCCAGAATGCCAGCACGAAGCTTCTTGCCGGCGAGCATCGCGGCGTTACCGCTGACGAAAGTCTGGCGCGATGCGGAAGTTTTGCCGCAATCCGGGGAGACGTCAGTGTCGGCGGGAAGAAGGTCGAAGCGATCCACCGGGACACGGAGGGCTTCCGAGCAAATTTGCGTGACGACGGTAAAAGAGCCCTGGCCGATATCGACAGCACCCATATGAATGGCGATTCGGCCATTGCGTTGTAGGCCGATGCGCATCGTCGAAGGATTGGCAAGCGACGTATTGCCGCAGCCGTACCACATGCCGGCAACGCCAACGCCGCGACGCCTGGCACCATGCTGTTGATTGAACGCATCGCATTCCTGGTGCGCAAGATTCCAACGCGGACGAAGAGCTTGGAGGCAGGCGCGTATGCCGACGCCGGCACCGAGGACCTGGCCTGTCATCGTGGGGCTGTTGTCTTCGAGAGCATTGAGAATGCGGAATTCGAGTTTGTCCATGCCAAGCGTTTCGGCGAGGGCGTCGTAGAGTTGTTCCTGCGCGATTGTGCCTTGAGGAACGCCGAAACCGCGGAAGGCGCCGGCAGGAACGAGGTTGGTGTGGACCGCGCGTGTCAACGCGCGATAGTGCGGCAACTTGTACGGTCCGGAACCGTGAATGGGGACGCGAGCGGCGACGGTCGGTCCCCAGGAAGCATAGGCGCCGGTGTTGAATTCGCCTTGTAGATCCATGGCCAGTAGTTTTCCATCTGCGGTAGCGCCGGCGCGGCAGTGGATCTTCGAGGGATGGCGCTTCGTAGTGCTGCGAATCGATTCCGGGCGAGAGTAGACCATTTTTACGGGCTTGTGTAGAAGCCATGCGGCGAGCGCGAGGAACGGCTGTGTGGAAAGGTCCAACTTAGAGCCGAAGCCGCCGCCGACGGCGGTAGGAATGATGCGAACCGCGACTTCGGGAATACCGAGGATTGCGGCGATGTCTTTGCGGGTCATGTAGGGAGACTGTGTGCAGGATTGGATTTCGATGCGGTCTCCAACGCGACGGGCAAAACCGGCTTCGGGCTCGATGTAGGCATGTTCGATGAAGCCGGTTTCGTATTCGGCTTCGACGACGACGTCGGCTTCGCGCAGCGCGGCTTCGACATCGCCATGCACGACACGCCCGCGCACGAGAATGTTGTCGGGACGAGAGGAATGGATTGGCGGCGCGCCGAGTGATTGTGCTGCGGTGGTTGTGAGGAGCGCCGGCACTTCCTTCCAGTTCACGGGAAAACAGGAAGGGTCGAAAACCGCCATTGCAGAGGCTTCGCCGACGACAGCGGCGACCGCTTCACCGAGGTAGCGGGTTTCGTTGTCGGCGAATACGGGCTGATCCGCGAAGTCCGGGTGCACACCAAAGCAATTTTTGCCGGGCACGTCGCGAGCGGTGAAGACGGCATGAACGCCGGGCATTCGTCGGACGAATCGCGCCAGGTCACCAAAATGAAATTGCGCGTGGGCGTACGGGGCGCGGATGACGAACAAGACCAAAGAATCTTCGGGCCACTCGTCCGCGCCATAAATGTCCTGCCCGGTCACTTTGCGAGGGCCATCGAGGCGAACGATGCGCTGGCCGACCGAGCCATGTTGCGAATCGCACGCAGGCGATGGCCGCAGTTCGGTTGCTTCCATGACCGCCCGCACGATTTTGCGATAGCCCGTGCAGCGGCAGAGAACACCACCAAGCGCATCCATGACTTCCGATTCCGTGGGCACGGGGCTTTGTTGCAGAAGGGAAACCGCGGTGACGAGCATGCCGGGAGTGCAGATGCCGCACTGAGCTGCACCGTGGTGAAGAAAGGATTTTTGGAGACAGTCGAAATCGGGGGAAGACTCTCGCAGGCCCTCGATGGTGAGGACTTCGGCGTCCTGCAGCTGCCCGACGGCCGTAAGGCAAGAACAGACGGGTTTGCCGTTGACCAAAACGGAGCATGCGCCGCAATCGCCGGCATCGCAACCGACTTTGGTCCCGGTGAGGCGGAGCTCTTCACGAAGCACGGTCGAGAGACGGGTGCAAGGATCGGAAGCTACTGGGACGATCCTCCCGTTCAAAACGAGCGACAGTTTTGTCAGCGTCTCCATTTTCACCGTGTCTTACCCGCGCAGTCGGCGAGCGCGCGGCGGACTAATGTTTGCGCAGCTTCCCGGCGGTAGGCTGCGGTGGCGCGTATATCGTCAATGGGGGAGAGCGCGGAGAATTGTTCGGGGCTAACGAGGCGAGGAATCGATGCGTCCGCCGTTTTGCCGATGAGGATATTCTCCAGTGCAGCGAGCCGAATCGCTTTTGCCGAACACGAGCCGACGCTAATCGAAGCTTCGCGAATGCGACGATCAGCGGTAACCAGTAAATTGGCGGCGACCATTACGACGGAGATCACCAGATAGCGACGGGCACCCAGCTTGAGAAAAGTCGACGCGGCATTTGCCCAGCGGCGAGGAATGCGCATCGAAGTAAGAATTTCATCGAACCGGCGAGAGGTCCTGCGATTGCCTTGGATGAAATCGGTAAGGAGGACGGCGCGCGTCGCATGGCGAGAGGCCAAGATAACTTCCGCATCGAGAGCGAGCAGCGCGGCTACACCGTCCGCAGCGGGGGAAGCATTGCAGATGTTGCCCGCAAGGGTGGCTGAGTTTTGAATCTGGATGGAACCGATTTCGCGGGCGGCGGCGCGAAGGCCGTCAAAGCCGCGGGGCAAATCTGCGGCAAGGAACTCGCTCCACGTTGTCCCGGCGCCGATGTCGAAGAAATCTGGAGTGGAGCGGATACCCTTGAGCTCGGCGATCGCGGAGATGTCCATCACCGGGCTTTTGAGTTGCGGACCGGTGAAGGCGGGAAACAAGTCTGTGCCACCGGCGAGAATCGTCGCGCGAGTGGTAACCAATGTTTGTAGAGCTTCGTCAAGCGTATCTGGTCGCAGGAACACAGAGGTCACTCCAGAAAAACCCACTCAACGCGGGACAAAACATTGCGCGTGAGAGGAGACTTCTACTTCTACAACGTCGAAGGGGTTTTGTGAAGTGGGTTGGAAGCGAAAGGTTGAAACGGTGAATTCTTGTGGCATTCTAATTGGGAATGGCGACCACGGATCAACGGCTTGCCACAGGCACCGCGGCTTTCCAGTTTTCCGGCTTCCGCCTCTACCAGATCGCGCGATTCTGCATTGTGTTTTGCACGGAGATGCAGTCCGTGGCCGTTGGCTGGCAGGTGTACGAGATCACCAGACGACCGTTGGATTTGGGATTGACGGGTCTGGTTCAATTCCTGCCGCCCGTATTGCTGTTCTGGCTGGCCGGGCATGCGGCAGACCGATTTGACCGCCGGAAGTTGCTAACGGTGTGTTACGCGGGTTACGGACTATCTTCGGCGATGCTTTTGGCGGTTACACTGGGGTTCGAATACCTGCATCGCGCGGAAACCATTGCACCCATTTTTGCAATCTTGCTTCTCGTAGGAGTGGTGCGCAGCTTCAGCATGCCAACGAGCCGGGCTTTGCTGCCGCAATTGGTTCCTGGGGAACAGTTTCAGAGCGCAGTAGCGTGGAATTCCGGAATCTTCCAGTGTGCGACAATTTTGGGTCCAGCGCTCGGCGGGTTGCTGTACGCATTCTCGCGCGGGCCTGCGCTCGTCTATGCCGTGGCTCTACTCGCCAGTGTTGTCTCTGTATTGACGACGTTGAGAATTCGCATGGAAAGGCGTCCGAGACCGCGCGAGCCATTCACGGTGCGAACCGTTTTAGCGGGATGCCGATACATCTGGACGCACAAACTGGTTTTAGGGTCGATTTCACTGGACCTGTTTGCGGTGCTGCTCGGTGGAGCGGTGGCGCTGCTGCCCGTATATGCCAAAGAAATTCTGCGGACCGGGCCGTGGGGGTTGGGATTGCTACGCAGCGCGCCGGGAGTTGGCGCTGGGGTCATGGCGTTGCTGATCGCTTACAAGCCTATTCGGCGTAGGGCGGGCGCGACCATGCTATGGTGCGTGGCCGGCTTCGGCCTATTTACCATCGTATTCGGTTTTTCGCGGAGCCTGCCGCTGTCAATGATTTCCTTGTTGCTGGTCGGTGCGGCGGATATGGTTAGCGTGGTCGTTCGCGGAGTACTGATTCAACTGGATACGCCGGACGAAATGCGAGGCCGGGTAAACGCCGTGGACATGATTTTTATTGGCGCTTCGAACGAATTGGGAGAGTTCGAGTCTGGACTTGCGGCGCAATGGCTGGGAGCGGTGCCAGCGGTCGTGCTCGGCGGAGCGGGGACAATCCTTGTGGTTGGGCTTTGGGCTTGGTTGTTTCCGGAACTGCGAAAGGCAGACAGATTGGCAGGGACGAAAGCGCAGGGCCGAGCCCCGGCGCCATGACTAATGATGTTCGGGTGCGGAGGCAGCGGGAGCAGACTGAGTGGATGGGGCAGGAACTGTGGTCTGCGCCGGTGGTGCGACGGCCGTCGTTGATGTACTCGCCAATTCTGCCTTTACCGCCGGAGAGATTTTGTCGGCGTTTTTCAGGAGAATGCTGACTTGCCACATTTTGGTCTCGCCCAGGTGGTCGGCGAAGCCAGGCATGCCCGTCATACGAATGCCACCCGACACTTTCCAATAGGTCTCCCAGGCCTCATCGTCGGTGACTCCCGTGCCGCGAAACAGTTGCGGTGGGGCAGGAGACATACCGTCGGCGATGGCGGTCTTAGGCTCGCCGGGCAGGCCGTGGCAAACGGCGCAATTTTCCTTGTACACGTTGGCGCCGGCGATGAAGTTTGCGTCATTCTCGGTGACGGGCGATTGGAGATGGGGGAGTTTGTTCAGGTAGGCGTGTTGGGCGATGTGCGCAAGCTTGTGCTCAAAAGGCATTTCCGGGCCCTTGGTGGCAACCGGTGCGTGACCGCCTGAGAAGTACATGTAGACTGCAAGGACGATCAGCAAAACGCCCAGCAGAATCCCTAGAATAACGCCTTTGAGCATTCCCATTTCTCCTCATGTGAGGTAACGATCGCGCAATCTTGTACCGGTACGAATGAGACAGCAGGTAGTTTACGACGAGCGACAAAATTCTGCACGACGGATTTGGGGCATAGAAAAAAGGGGTTAGAAATGTGCCCCGAGGCAGTAACCAAACTGAAGTGGCTGGCGTCCTTATACTCAAGAGCCTTTCTTCGCACGAAGCGGTACACTCTAAGTGTGGGTACCCGCCAGGCTCCAGAACACTCCGCGCCAGTGCATGGCCGGTAGCAGATCAGGAGACATTGAATGGCCCGAATTGACGAGGTCGATGCGCCCAGCGCAGACGGAACTCGTGTTTCCTTAAGAGATTCCCCGGCGGGGGAGGGTTCCTCCCGTCGTGGATGGTTGATTCTGGCGCTGCTCGCTGTCGTTGTGGGCAGCGTGTACTGGTATTTCCATTCCCGGGGTGCGCAAGCCAACGGCATTGGGACCGGAGCAGCCGACAACGGCAGTTTTGACCCGAACGCGGCCGTGCCGGTGGTGGTTGCAACGGCGCATCGCGGAGATTTGCCGGTGTATTTCAACGGTTTGGGAACGGTTACCGCGTTCAATACTGTCACGGTCAGAAGCCGCGTGGATGGTCAGATTGTAAAAATCAATTTCACCGAAGGGCAGTTCGTCAAAGAGGGTGACGCCCTGATTGAGATCGATCCCCGCCCCTATCAAGTGCAGTTGGAGCAAGCAGAAGGCCAACTTGCCAAAGATCAGGCGCAATTGAAGGATATGCAGGTCGATTACGAGCGCTACCAATTGCTGTTCAAGGAAGGAGTGATTCCCAAGCAGCAATTGGATACGCAGCAGGCCCAGGTGGGTACCTATGAAGGGGCCATCAAGGCAGACCTTGCCACGATTGACAACGCCAAATTGCAGATTACCTATTCGCATATCACCGCGCCGATCAGCGGGCGCGCGGGCCTGCGACTGGTGGATATCGGGAACATCGTTCACGCCACGGACACAAACGGATTGCTGGTAATTACGCAACTTCAGCCCATCGCTTTGCTGTTCAGCTTGCCGCAGGACCAGTTGCCGGAAGTTGTGGCGAAGATGCGTTCCGACAGACAGTTGGCGGTCGAAGCGTACGATCGGGACAACAGCGACAAAATTGCCACCGGAAAATTGCTGACCATCGACAATCAGATCGACACCACGACGGGGACATATAAGCTCAAAGCAGTGTTCGACAACGCAAAGAATGAGCTTTTCCCGAACCAGTTTGTGAACGTGCACCTCCTGGTTGACACGAAAAGGAACGTCGTGCTGGTGCCGACAACGGCAATTCTGCGCGGCCCGCAAGGCACATACGTGTTTGGCGTGAACTCCAAGAATTCGGTAGCCGTGAAACACGTGAAAGTAGAGAATACCACCGGAAATCTTGCCGGAATCTCTTCGGGTCTGGCCGAAGGCGACGTAGTAGTAGTCGACGGCCAGGACAAATTGAAAGATGGAATCGTCGTCGATCCCCACACGCAACGCCTGGGTGGAGGCAGCTCCGCGCAAAGTTCGTTCCTTCCTGACGGTTCCACATCAGGGGCTCCGACTGGGGGACCCGGTCGATGAATCCCTCGCGGCCGTTTATTCTGCGGCCGGTTGCCACCACATTATTGATGGTAGGCGTGATGCTGGTTGGCTATGTGGCCTACCGCCAGTTGCCCGTTTCCGCGTTGCCACAGGTGGATTACCCCACCATTCAGGTCACAACGTTCTATCCCGGTGGAAGCCCGGAGGTGATGGCGTCTTCTGTAACCGCACCCCTGGAAAGGAATTTTGGACAAATTCCCGGGTTGCAGCAAATGACGTCGACGAGCTCGTTCGGATGCTCGGTTATCACGCTGCAATTTGTTCTCGATCTGAACATCGATGTGGCGGAGCAGGAAGTGCAGGCGGAAATCAACAGTGCATCGCAGCTTCTGCCGAAAGACCTGCCGAACCCGCCGATCTATAGCAAAATCAATCCCGCCGATGCGCCGATTCTGACCCTAGCGTTAAGTTCGGATACCTTGCCGCTCGAGAAAGTGGAGGATCTGGCCGATACGACGCTGGCACAGAAGATTTCCCAGCTCTCTGGCGTCGGGTTGGTTAGCATCAGCGGTGGGCGGCGGCCTGCGGTGCGGGTGCAGGCGAATCCAACGGCGCTCGCTTCCTATGGTCTCAGCCTGGAAGATTTGCGGACGGCACTGGGGAACGCCAACGTAGACCAGGCCAAGGGCACGTTTGATGGCCAGCATCAGGCGTTTACGATTGGCGCGAACGATCAGCTTCTTTCCAGCGCGGGCTATAACTCAATCATCATCGCTTACCGGAACGGTGCACCTGTGCGGCTGTCGGATGTGGCTGTGGCGATGGACGGCGCGGAGAGCGTCCGGCAGGCGGCGTGGGCGAACAAACGTCCGGCAGTCATCCTGAATATCCAACGGCAGCCGGGCGCGAACATCATCAGTGTTGTGGACCGAGTGAAAGTAATCTTGCCGCAATTGCAAGCGGCGCTGCCGGGGTCAGTGCAGGTGGAGACCCTGACGGATCGCACTACGACCATTCGCGCCTCCGTGGACGACGTGAAATTCACGTTAATGCTCACCATCGCGCTGGTGGTTATGGTGATCTTTCTGTTCCTGCGAAGCGTGCGCGCGACGATCATTCCGAGTTTTGCGGTGCCGCTGTCGATCGTTGGCACTTTTGGCGTGATGTATCTTCTCGGATACTCGCTGAACAATCTCACCCTGATGGCATTGACGATTTCAACGGGTTTTGTGGTGGACGATGCCATCGTAATGATCGAAAACATCAGCCGCTACATCGAGCAAGGTGATTCACCGTTGCAGGCCGCGTTGAAGGGCTCGGAGCAGATTGGATTCACCATCGTTTCGCTGACGGTGTCCCTGATCGCCGTGCTTATACCCCTACTGTTCATGGGCGACATCGTGGGACGGCTGTTCCGGGAGTTCGCGGTTACGCTCTCGGTAACCATTCTCGTATCCGCGATCGTGTCTTTGACACTGACGCCGATGATGTGCGCAAAGCTCCTGAAGCACCAGCCCGAATCGCAGCAGACCTGGTTCTACCGCAAATCGGAAAAACTTTTCGACGACGTGATCGCGTTCTACGGGCGGACGCTGCAAGTGGTTTTGCGGTTTCGCGGAATCACGCTGCTGGTGACAATTGGCACGCTCGTGGCCACGATTCTTCTCTACATGTACGTGCCCAAAGGATTTTTCCCGGTACAAGACGCCGGAGTGATTCTGGGCGTGTCGGAAGCGCCGCAATATTTGTCGTTCACGGCGATGTCGTCGCGCCAGCGCGCTTTGGCTGATGTAATCCTCCAGGATCCGGCGGTTGAGAGCCTGTCTTCCTTCATCGGGATCGACGGCACGAATACGACACTGAACAGCGGGCGCATTCAGATCAATTTGAAGCCGTTGGCGGAAAGAAGGATCGGCGCGTCGGACGTAATCCGACGGCTCCAGCCAGAATTGGCGAAAGTGAGCGGCGTCACGCTTTACCTGCAACCGGTGCAGGACCTGACGGTAGAAGACCGAGTGTCGCGGACGCAATATCAATATTCACTCGAGGACGTCAACCCGAAAGAGCTTGCCTATTGGGTTCCGAAGTTTGTGGCCAAGCTGAAAACTCTACCGGAGCTACGCGATGTCGCTACCGACCAATTGAATGACGGGCTGATGGCCACTCTGACCATCGATCGGGACACGGCGTCGCGGCTCGGTATCTTTCCGGCCGACATCGACAATACGCTGTACGACGCGTTCGGCGAGCGACAAGTGTCCACGATTTTCACACAACTCAACCAGTATCACGTGGTGATGGAAGTCGACCCCAGCTTTCAGCAAAATCCGGATGCGTTGAAGAACATCTACGTGCACTCGTCGAACGGTCCGCAGATTCCTTTGAGCGCATTTACGAAATTCGAACCAGGCACGACCCCCTTGGCGATTAACCACCAGGGACAATTTCCCGTTGTGACCATCTCCTTCAACCTGGCACCTCATGGTTCCCTGGGAGAAGCGACGGATGCAATTGAGAAGGCGCGGCAGGAAGTCGGATTGCCGCCGAGCATTCAAGCCACGTTCCAGGGGACTGCCGCGGCATTTTTGCGATCGATCAGCAATGAGCCGATTCTGATTTTGGCGGCGGTTGTTACCGTGTACATCGTGCTTGGAGTTTTGTACGAGAGCTACATTCACCCGATCACGATTTTGTCGACATTGCCTTCCGCGGGCGTGGGGGCGATTCTCGCGCTGTTGCTGTGCCGCACGGACTTCAGCATCATTTCGCTGATCGGCATCATTCTCTTGATCGGTATCGTGAAAAAGAACGCGATTATGATGATCGACTTTGCCTTGGAAGCCGAACGTAAAGAAGGGAAGTCCCCGCTGGAAGCGATTTATGAGGCGTGTTTGCTGCGCTTCCGTCCGATCATGATGACGACCATGGCGGCGCTGCTCGGTGGGCTGCCGCTGGCCTTGGGGCAAGGGGTTGGCTCGGAATTGCGGCGGCCCTTGGGTATTACGATTGTGGGCGGATTGATTGTTAGCCAGTTGCTCACGCTGTACACGACCCCGGTGGTCTATTTGGCATTTGACTGGTTGGCCCGACGCCTGCACTTCCGAACGCACCGTCTTGCCGAGGAACCTGCCGCGGGAGATTAAAGGATGAATTTTCAGTCCAACTTCTCCGCGCCGTTTATCCGCAGGCCGGTCGCGACTTCGCTGGTGACCATGGCCATTTTCCTGTCCGGGGTAATCGCGTTTCGATTTTTGCCCGTAGCGCCGCTCCCTCAGGTTGATCTTCCCACCATCGGTGTCGGTGCATCGTTACCCGGAGCTAGTCCTGAAACGATGGCGTCGGCGGTCGCGACGCCGCTCGAGCGGCAGTTTGGCCGAATCGCCGGGGTCACGCAGATGACTTCGAGTTCGACGTTGGGAAATACCGGTATCGCGCTGCAATTCGATTTGAACCGCGATATCAACGCCGCGGCTCGCGACGTGGAAGCGGCGATCAATGCCGCCCGCAGCCAGTTGCCGGCGGACCTGCCGTCACAACCGTCCTACCGCAAGGTGAACACGGCAGATTCTCCAGTTCTGTTTCTCTCCCTTACTTCCGATACGATTCCGGTGGGACAGATTTACGATGCGTCGGATTCCATTCTGGCGCAAAAGATCGCGCAAATTGAAGGCGTGGGCCAGGTGTTCACTTGGGGATCCTCGAAGCCCGCGGTGCGTGTTCAGGTGAATCCGCAACAGTTGAACAGCTACGGCATCAGCTTGGAAACGGTGCGAAAGGCGCTACAGTCCGCCAATTCCAACCTAGCAAAAGGCTCGCTTTCGAATAACGACCGCGCCTGGACCCTATCAGACACCGATCAGCTTTTCCTCGCCCGCGAATACGAGCCGCTGATTGTGGCTGGCCATGCCGGCGCGCCGGTCCGTCTGTCGGATATTGCAACCGTGACCGATTCGGTGGAAGACATCCGCAATCTCGGACTGTTCGGCGGAAAGCGCGGCGTCATCATCGCAGTTTTTCGTCAGCCAGGCGCAAACATGATCGATACCGCGGATCGCGTGAAAGCGACTTTACCTTGGTTGCGGGCGTCGATCTCTCCCGCGTTGAACCTCGATGTAACCATAGACCGTACGACGGTCATCCGCGCCTCGGTGCACGACGTCGAGCGCGCGATGGCGATTTCGATCGTGCTGGTGGTGTTTGTCGTTTTCGCGTTCTTGCGGAACTACTGGGCGACGCTCATACCGAGCGTGGCGGTCCCGTTATCGCTGGTCGGCACGTTCGGAGTGATGTATTTGTGCGGGTATTCGCTCGATAACTTGTCGCTGATGGCCCTAACGATCTCGACGGGATTCGTGGTGGACGACGCGATCGTGGTGATCGAAAACATCGCGCGGCACATGGAAAATGGAATGCCGCGTTATGCAGCGGCGATGAAAGGTGCCAGCGAGATCGGGTTTACGGTGTTATCGATGAGTGCGTCGCTGGTGGCGGTGTTCATCCCGATTTTGATGATGAGCGGGTTGGTCGGGCGGCTGTTTCGTGAGTTTGCGGTGACGCTGAGCGCGGCCATTGGAGTATCTTTGTTCGTTTCGCTGACGGCGACGCCGATGATGTGCGCGCGTTTCCTGAAGATCGATCACAAGAAGAAACATGGATTTTTCTACCGCTTAGCCGAGGACGGATTCAATGACATGCTACACGGCTACGACCGCATGTTGCGCTGGGTTTTGCGGCATCAATTCCTGATTTTATGCGTGACGATTTTTACGGCGGGATTGAGCGTGTACATGTTCAAGCATGTAAACAAGGGCTTTTTTCCGCAGCAGGATACCGGGCGTGTCAATGGATTCATCCAGGCGGACCAGGACACCTCGTTCGAGGAGATGTCCAAGAAGATGCGAGCCTTCACTGATATCGTGAAGGCGGATCCGGCGATTGATTCGGTGACATCGTTCACCGGCGGGGGAAATGGCACAAGCACCGCGCGCATGTTTGCTTCACTTAAGCCGTTGGCGGCACGAAAGATCAATTCCGACCTGGTGATTGCACGGCTGCGCGATAAAACCGCGAATATTCCCGGCGCTTCCTTGTTTTTGCAATCGGTGCAGGACGTTGGCGTTGGCGGGCGCTTCGGCGGCGCGCAATACCAATACACCCTGCAAGCGGACAATCTGAGCGACCTGTATCACTGGGCGCCCATCATCATGGAGCGCATGCAGCAGATTCCGGAGTTGCGGGATATCAACTCCGATGAGCAAAACGGGGGGCTCCAGACGTATCTCGCCGTGGACCGCGACACAGCCGGAAGATTGGGCGTTTCGGTGCAGGACATCGACAACGCACTCGGCGATGCGTTTGGGCAGCGGCAGGTATCCAATATTTATAAAGGGCTAAATCAATATCATGTGGTGATGGAAGTCGCGCCGGAATTTCAGGAAAACCCAGATGGCCTAAAGTACATCTACGTGCCGTCGAATACAGGCAAGCTCGTGCCGTTGAGTGCGTTTTCCCATTACGAGCACTCCAATACGGCGCTTTCTGTGAACCACCAGGGAATTTTTCCGGCGATTACGATCTCCTTTAATTTGGCGCCGGGGGCTTCGCTGGGGCCCGCGGTACAGCACGTCGAAGAAGCGCGCAACGCGTTGGGCGTACCGAATACGGTTCACGCTTCGTTTCAAGGGACGGCGCAAGCGTTCCAGGATTCACTTGCGAATCAGATCGTCCTAATTCTGACGGCACTGGGCGCGGTGTACATTGTTCTGGGAATTCTGTATGAAAGTTACATTCATCCGATCACGATTCTCTCCACTATCCCTTCGGCAGGCATCGGCGCGCTGCTAGCGCTGGAACTCTTCAACATGGACCTCAGCATCATTGCTCTGATCGGAATCATTTTGTTGATCGGAATCGTGAAGAAGAATGCCATTTTGATGATCGACTTCGCGGTCCAGGTCGAGCGCGAGGAAGAGAAATTGCCGGAGGAGGCCATCTACAAGGCGTGCCTGCTGCGGTTTCGGCCTATTATGATGACCACCATGGCCGCGCTGTTAGGTGCCATGCCGCTGGCGATCGGCGCTGGCGTCGGAGCAGAAATTCGCCGCCCACTGGGAGTGGCGATTGTGGGCGGACTCATCCTGAGCCAGATGCTGACGTTGTTCACCACTCCCGTTGTGTACATTTATATGGACCGGTTCCAATCCTACCTGAGGCGAACATTTCAGAAGAGCACGGCTCCGCGGCACGCGCCTGCGCACTCGGATTAGCCGTCGACACACCCATAGCCTCGCTGGTCCAGGCCAGACGGACTCGTCAAATTAAGAAAGAACCGCTGCGGATAAACCGGGCTATGCGGTGTGCTGAACCATGGCGTTCTTGATCAGGCCGGCGATGGCCATGACAACTCCGCCACCGACGGCCGATCCGGCCACATCGCCGTTCATGCCGCCGTTTTGCAGCACGCCGGTCATGTTGAGCAACTGTTCGCCAAGACCGCGGCCAAGAATCCCCACGATCGTGTCGCCGATCGGTCCAAGTTTTTCAAAATTGCACCTGCAGGTTTCTGCCAACACCTTCGCTGATCAATCCGATGTGCAACCGCTACTCATTCCGAACCTCCAGATGAGACGTGATCTTTCACCTAGGGGTCACTTGGGCGGTGCGCGCAACATACAGATAGCTTAAGCGACCTGCAAGGAGATTCTTGCCTAGGTCAGGGACTACGAGCGCGGCCGCTCGATCGAGAAGTACATCGCAAGCAGTAACAGGACGCAGAGCCACGCGAACCAGTTGCCGAACCTTGAGTAGATCGTGGCATCGTGACGCACGGGAACCATGGCAATGACCGAGGCAAAAAGAGGGCCGATGGTGTTGCGCTCGGCGAGAATGTGGCCGCGATCATCGGTTGCCGTGAGGATGCCCAGCTTCGCCGAGCGTGCGATGCTGAATCCGCTTTCGATACCGCGAAGGATGGCCATGCGGCCGTGAAGCCAGCCATCATCGACGAAATCCCACGCTGGCACGATGAGAAGGCCAATTCCGTCCTGAGCGTACTGGCGGCTCAGGCGCGGAAAATCCATGTCCTTACAGATCTGCATGCCCCATTTGCCTGATACACCTTGAACGACGGTACGTTTTGTGTCGGGGGCGAATCGATCTTCAAAGTGCGGAAGCAGGTGGTGCTTGTTGTACAGCGCTACAGAGCCATCGAGCGGCGAATATAGCCGCTCTTGATTCCAGGAAACGCTGGGCGTGATTCGATCAACACCGATTGCGATATAAGAGCCCGTTTCTTTGGCGAGCGTTCCAAAAAAAGCATCCGCGTCTCTTTGCGATGCGTCTGTAACGGGGCCGCTATGCTCGGGCAGAACAAACAGCTGCACACCTTGGCCGGACAAAGGTTTCATCGCGTCTGCGTAGCGCTCGAAAATGCCTTGGGCTTCGGCCGGAGTGCCCGCGGCGATGTTCTCCGGCGCATCGGAAGCGAGCAGAGCGACTTTGATGGCCGGGGAGTTTTTCGGGGTCGCAGCCAGACGCCAGGCTCCAAAGCCGAGGACGCCAACCAGAAAAACAAAAACGGCGGCGCCCAGTTGAATCTTCGCGGAAGTTGTCCCCGTGGAAAGAAGCGCGGCAACAGTCGCCGCAAAAAGGAACATACAGAAACTAATGCCCCAGATGCCCGTAACGGACGCGATCTGAAGGACCGGTAGGAAATCCAGCTGGGAATAGCTGATGTTGCCGAAAGTGCCGTGAACGGAGAGCGTGGCGACGGCGAACTCCACCGCCACCCAGACCGCGGGGAAGACCAGTGCCGCTTGCCAAAGTTTTCCTCGTATTATGCCCTTGCGGAAAAGCAAAACTCCTACGCCAAAGATGCACCCCGTAAACAGCAGAATGGATGCGACCAGCCATGTCGCCAGAACTGTTCGAGAGTAGCTCCATTCGTTCAGGCCACCGAGGGAAAACGCCGCGGTGGCGACAAAGAAGGACTGCCAGACCGTTAGACGAGGAGCAATCCACAACACCGGAATAGCAGCGAGCCAGGTAAACGCCCACACCGGCGCAAGCCCGGTTCCAAGAAAAAAGAGCGTCGCTGACAAGGCGAGGCAGGGCGCCGCAGGGAATGCATTATTCGGCTTTGAGTCCATGGAGGAATCTCCTCAATGAGCGGTGTAGCAACTTACGAAACTCTTTTTCGGAGAGATCGATGCGACCGCCGCGATAGAGCATGATGTAGCCGTGGACATGGGCCCAAAGCGCGAAAGCGACTTCCCAAACATCATCTTTTTTCAGAAGACCTTTTTGCATCTCGCCGGCAAGCATGTCCGCAATCGGGTTCAGCGTAGGGGAACGACGCGCCCGGAAGTCCTGTGGGAACTTGCGGGCGTCAGGACGGACGCGCGAGAAAACGTAATCGAATACACGGGGCTGTGTGAAGGCATAGTCGACATAGCCTTCCATCACCGCGGCAATGCGGTTCCCGATGGTGCCGTTCAGCGGATGAGCCTGAATATGCGAGAGCAGCTTTGCGAACTCGCGATCGGTGATGGTGTTGAGAAGCGATTCGCGATTGGGGAAGTGGTGATAAATGGCCATCGGGGTGATGCCAACGGCTTGAGCAACACGGCGCATACTGACGGCTTCGGGGCCTTTCTTTTCGAGGATGGCGAGGGCCACACGGGCGATGCGGTCGGCGGTGTTATTTGTGCTCACCTATACAGTGTATACTTATACGGTGTATAGGTGCAAGAGGCTTTTTAAAGGCGGCGAAAGTTGTTTGCTCAGAAAGTTGTTTGCCTAGGAGCTGCCGATGAGCCAACCGGTGAGAAATACAAGGACTCCACCAACGATGACCTGGAAGGCGGCTTGAAGAAAGGGAGTATCCATATAGCGGTGCCGGATATAGCTGATAACGCCGAGTTCGACGGCGACGACGATTACGGCGATGCCAGTTGCGAGCCGAAACTCCGAAATCAAGAAGGGAAGTGTGTGGCCCAGCCCGCCAGCGGCGGTCATCATGCCCGTCACGGTCCCGCGAATCCATGGCGACCCGCGGCCGGTCAGCGATCCGTCGTCGGAAAGGGACTCCGCGAAGCCCATGGAGATACCCGCGCCTAAACTTGCGGCCATCCCGACCAGGAATGCGTCCCAGCTTTTGTGCGTCGCGAAAGCCGCGGCGAACAGTGGAGCTAAAGTAGAAACCGAGCCATCCATCAACCCGGCCAATCCGGGCTGCACGAATTGCAGCATGAAAAGGCGCTTGTGCGACTCTTCTTCGTCGGACCTGGCCTTTTCCGTCAGATGTTTTTCCTCGTACTCGCTTGCGGCGCGGGAGTGCTTTCTTTCCTCATCCGCGAGCATGTTCAGCAGTTCGCGTGTGGCAACATCGGAGGTGCGTGCCGCGGCGCGCATGTAGAACCGGCTCGCTTCCATTTCCATGATTTCCGCCTGACGGCGGGCCACTTTGACGCCCAACGGGCGCATCATCCAAACGGGACGGCGCTGAAGAAACCCGCGAACGTCTTCGCGGCGAATCGGAGGGATGTGATCACCGAAGCGCTGGCGGAACATCGTCAGGAGCCGGTCACGATGCCCGCCCTCCTCGGTGCGCATTTCTTCGAAGATCGCGGCGGTACTGGGGTAAGACTCGCGCAAGGCATCGGCAAACTCGCCGTAAATGCGACCGTCCTCCTCTTCGTTGGAGATGGCGATCGCCAGGATCTCTCTTTCTGTCAAATCCTTGAAGCGCTTGAGCATAGTGACTTTATCTTGGCAACTCCCGGAAGAGGATGGCACAAATGGCCTCGGAATGTCACCTGAAGCGGGCTCGGTCTCCGAATTTTCACTAGGCGGAAAAATGTCGAGAGTGGTACTTTAGTACCACCAGCGTAGGGAGACAGCCTACTTCTTACCAAGTACGCTCCCGCTATAGGTTTTCAGAACCCGCCCAATTAACCTTATCCCAATCAAGAGGAGTTCCGTTTGGGAGAGGTGAAAGGCAATGGAGTCCACGCTCGCATCTATGGGAAAACCGAATTCAACGGCCGGGAATCCGGCGCAGACACCGGCCACGGAACGACGCTCCAGCCGGCGCTGCAAGATCAACCAGTTGATGCGCATCCGGCCGTCCGATCCGGAGCGCGATCCTTTCGACGATATTCGCGGCACCGTCAGCGTCTCTCGAAACGGTGTGTATTTCCAATCGAGCGAGGTTGGATATGAGATCGGCATGCGCCTCTTCGTGTCTATGCCTTACTCGAAGGAACCCGCGGCGATGACACGCGAGTATCTGGCTGAAGTGGTGCGCCGCGAAAGCCTGCCGAATGGATTGTTTGGCATCGGATTCAAAATCCTGATGGAGATGGGTTTTCAGAGTGGCCACAGCATGGGCTCCGGCTACAACCAAAGAAAGTAAACAGATCGGCTAAGCGAACAAGAAGAGAAAAAAGGCGGAAGGCGCCCAGCCGTCCGCCTTTTTTCTTTTGCTCGACCAAATTCAATCATCGTCGGGATCGGTGGGTGGAAGCCGATCGATAACGGAAGCGGGCTCCTATCGCCGTCGCTGCTTCTAGGGAGCCATGCTGCTCTGGTCCCCTGCAAAGCGGTGACGAAACACCATCGGTAGGCCGCAAGAGCTGGCAAACAAAAAGGGCGGATGGCCGAAGCCAGCCGCCCTTTTTGCGTTTGGGGGGTTGGGGAAAGTCGAGTTTGCTCAACCTCTGCCGAAAGCCTGCAGAGCCTTGTGCCGGAGCAGGCCGAAGTGGCGGTTCAGAGGATGCTTGCGTTCCAGGAATGTGAAGACTGGTAAGCGCCGAGGCGTGAGCTTGGCCATCGCAATGTTCAGGCGAATATCGCGGCGGGCATACTTCATTCCGGCAAGCAACGCCTCGCGGGCGTCTTCTTTTCGGCCGGAGGCCATATAAACTTCGGCGAGGTTGAGGTAAAGCTGTGCTTGGTTGCGTTTCATGCGAACGGCGGTGTCGCAGAGACGTTCTGCGTCGGCCCATTTTTGCTGTGTGCGAGCAAGCGCCACGCCGAGGTACGACATGTAGTAAGGATTGTTCTTTTCCATGTCGGCGGCGCGTTTTATGTGTTCAAAGGCGCGGTTCGCATAATTGTCTCGCAGGAAGGTCAAGCCGGTCTTGAACTCACGGAATGCTTCCGTATCCATCATCTATTTCACCTCACGTGGAACTGGAGGACCCCACCGGGAAGCTTGGAACTCCTGGGAGTACGGCGTGCCGCAGCAAAAGAAGCTGTAAGCCGTTGCCAGATGTGCATATCGGGCAAGCCTGCTGGAGTTCGCATTTCTCGGTTAAAGGTAAGCTACGGCGAACGGCTCGAGGAATCTACTGACCATAGGGCCAGTCTTCGGCCAACGGCTTTGCGTTCTAGGGAATTTTTGCATGTTGCTCGAATTTCGTTGGGCGATTCTTATTTCGATTCCGTAGTTCGCTGCCACTTACGGCGCCAGACTTTCCAGTCGTCCATGGTCACCTTGAACATGGCTTTCGAGGCTTTGTGGAGCCAACGGCCCTTGCGGCGGGCAAGGTCGCGTTTGACGGCGGGAATGGCGCTGGGGCTGCCAAGGTGAATATTGGCGGTCTCCCATCCCATGTAATAGGCCAGCTTTTCCTCGTCACGCTCCTGAGGGAGAGCCTGCATTTCAATATGGCTGCAATCCGGAGCAAGGCGTCGCACGATCCAGTGAGAGGCAAAATGAACATGAGGATCGCGGATGCGGACGGAGCACTCAACGAGCTTTCTGCTCAAAATATTCGTAGCCTTTAAGTGCCGGGCCCAGATCCACGCTGACGGCGTGAGCTGCTTCGCTTCGCGCACCACGTGGGCGCCATCCCAGACGGCGAGAGAAAGAACGCGGGGATGACCCAAACTTCCCAGGCCGGCGATACGTGATCGCAATTCATAGTGGAGGGTGCGAAGAGGCATGGAGTTGTGCACCAGTCTCCAGACATCCTTCGGAAGCGCGCCTTTGTATTTGGGGCAGCCCAGGATCTTTTTCCAGAAGACGACTGGATCCCGTAGTTCGTTCAGAGCAACTAAGCGAAGCCACCGGTGATGCTCAGCAAGAACGAACGGTGCGCCGCCTTTGGCGATCGCATCGCGATAGCCTTCTTCGACCGCGCGAGAGGCACGCTTGCGTGTAAGTGTCAGGTGTTCGGATTGGATGGCGAGGTAGGCACTGGTCACCAGGCGAACCAGATCGACCGTGTATGCGGCCGGCCAGGCTTCGTCGAAATCGTTCACACCCCAAATCAGACGGCCTTCGATGTCCCGCCAGGTGCCAAAATTTTCGACGTGCAGGTCGCCTACAGCCAGAACCTGTGGCCCGCGGGCGAGTTCCGGGCAGATGATTGGCCACCATTGCGCCCAGCGATAAAAGGTGGCACGAAAGAACGGAAAAGAACCGAGGGCCATCAGGCGATGTTTCAGATTGACATCGGAATGGATGAAGTTGACGTGACGCGAGGCCCACTGCTCAAAATCGGTAGTGGCAAGAACGATATCAGGTAATTTGGCTGGCTTGGCGCTCATCCTAAAGCTCCCGCCATGGGCTGTCGTCGGCCCTCGGCGGTCGATAGTCTACAACTACTTCCGAACGATGGCAGCAGAACAGTTCGCTAAACGCGCGCGTGAACGATCACGGGTTTGAGTCGCGATTGGTAGATGGGAAAACGTGCGGCCAACTCGGCCACCTGTTGGCGAACCTTCTGCTCGATGTCTGAATCGCCGACGTGGTTCAATATTTCCGCAACCCAGGTACCGATCAAGTGCATTTCCGGTTCTTTCATGCCGCGGGTGGTGACGGACGGACTGCCGAGGCGAATTCCGCCAGCCTTCATGGGAGGCAATGGATCAAATGGAATGGAGTTTTTGTTCACGGTGATACCGGCTCGATCAAGGGCTTTTTCCGCGTCGCTGCCGGTGATGCCGCGGGAATGAACCTCGATGAGGAACAGATGATTGTCCGTGCCGGCGCTGACGATGCGGAAACCCCGGTCGGCAATCGTGGCAGCCATGGCCTTGGCGTTTGCTGCTACCTGCTTTTGGTAATCTTTAAAGCCAGGCTCCATCGCTTCCTTCAGACAAACAGCTTTGGCTGCGATAGTGTGGACCAGCGGGCCACCTTGAGTCCCTGGAAAAGTGAGTTTGTCGAGTTCCTTTGCGTAAGCCGAGCGGCAAAGGACCAGGCCGCCACGGGGACCACGCAGAGTCTTGTGTGTAGTCGTCGAGACAATGTCGGCGTGCGGAACGGGACTGGGATGTACACCGGCGGCAACTAAGCCGGCTATGTGTGCCATGTCCACAAAGAAGATGGCGTCGATGGACTTGGCGATCGCGGCGATGCGCGCGAAATCGATCACCCGCGAGTAAGCGCTGGCGCCCGCAACGATCATTTTGGGCTTGTGCGAGTGGGCCAGTTCTTCTATTTCGCTGTAATCGATCTGCTCGGTATCGCGGCGAACGTGATATTCGATGAATTTGTACATGCGCCCGGAAAAATTCAACGGGTGACCGTGCGTCAGATGGCCACCGTGAGCGAGGGCCATTCCGAGAACGGTATCGCCCGGCTGCAACACCGACATGTAGACCGAAACGTTCGCCGAAGTGCCGGAGTGGGCCTGTACGTTCGCATGGTCGGCGCCAAACAGTTCCTTGGCCCGGTCGATGGCTAGTTGTTCCACCTTGTCGGCAAATTCGCAGCCGCCATAGTAGCGTTTGCCCGGATACCCTTCCGCGTATTTGTTGGTGAAGATGGAGCCCATGGCTTCGAGAACGGCTTCGGAAACCAGGTTTTCGGACGGAATCAGCTCCAGTCCGGTGGCTTGTCGCTGGGCTTCCTCGCCGAGCAAGGCGTCAATCTGTGGATCGACAGTTTCCAGGTGCCGCTTCATTCTTTCATCTGCTTCCGTGGTCATCGCGCCTCCTGGTCTTTGGCCAATCCTTGTTGGGCTCATGATTTTATCGGAGTGGCTGTGCAACCGCAATCCAGGGTATTCGATCCATAAGGAAAGTAAATGTGGCGGCGGGCGGACCCGCATACATCCGCTAACGGGTTGGTCGCGGCGGCCCTATACTAAGAGGGCTGTCCCGATGCAGCAATGTAGTTCGCTGAGGTTAAGTCATGTCCAACATCTACGCAGACAACTCTTTCAGCATTGGAAGAACCCCTCTGATCCAATTGAATCGCGTCACGGACGGCGCGAAGGCTACGGTGCTCGCGAAGATCGAGGGACGGAATCCTGCGTATTCGGTGAAGGATCGCATCGGGGCGTCGATGATTTGGGACGCGGAGAAACGCGGGATGCTGAAGCGAGGAATCGAAATTGTGGAGCCAACGAGCGGCAACACGGGTATCGCGTTGGCTTACGTTGCCGCGGCTCGCGGGTACGCGATTACATTGACCATGCCCGAAACCATGTCGCTCGAGCGGCGTCGCGTGCTGGCGGCGTTTGGGGCCAAGCTGGTGCTGACGCCGGGGCCGGAGGGCATGAAAGGCGCCATCAAGAAGGCGACGGAAATTTATGAATCGGATAAGCAACATTACTTTTTGCCTCAGCAATTTGATAATCCTGCGAACCCCGATATTCATGAGAAGACGACCGGTCCGGAAATCTGGAGCGATACGGATGGTCATATCGACGTGTTTGTCGGTGGAGTTGGAACCGGTGGAACTATTACGGGGGTTTCGCGGTATATCAAGAACACCAAGGGCAAGAAGATCCTCTCGGTTGCCGTGGAACCCAATGTGAGTCCGGTGATCACACAAGCGCGCGCCGGTCAGCCGCTCGTACCGGGGCCGCACAAGATCCAGGGAATTGGGGCGGGTTTTGTTCCAAAAAACCTGGACTTGAGCCTCGTCGATCGCGTGGAGCAAGTAACCAATGAGGAGTCTGTCGAAATGGCGCGGCGCTTGACGCGCGAAGAGGGCATTCTTAGCGGCATATCGTGCGGAGCGGCAGCGGCTGCGGCGGTTCGGTTAGCGAAGCTGCCCGAGTTTGCGGGCAAGACCATCGTAACGGTACTGCCCGACGGCGGTGAACGCTACCTTTCCACAATTCTGTTCGAAGGGATTGGCTAGCCCGGAACGAAAATATGGAACGCGGGGCAGGAAAGAATGTCGCTGCGCCCAAGCCGCGCGGTTGCGCATCAAACGGATTGTAGACCTTCATGACAATGCCAAGCAATGAATTGGGCGCTCTGGCCAAGGAATTCCGCTGCGCGCTTGAAGCTCGCCTCTCGGGCGACACTCATGACCGCTATAGGCTGGCGTCTAAGGATGGCGTCAACGAGTTTTGCAGACGCTACCTCGAAGGGCTTTTTCCTTTGTACTACGCGGCCCAGCCGCACCTGGAACCGCAGTTGGCGCATTTCGTAGAAGACCTGGAAGCGCGGCTGGCCGAACAGATCGTGCGAGCCATGCATTTTGATTGCAGTTGCCGCGGCAAAGAGAGTCCCAAGAATCCTGGAAAGGCGGCGGAAGAAATCGTTTTGGCCATTAGAGGGAGGCTGCCGGAATTGGCGCATTTACTGGCGACGGATCTGCAGGCCGCGTTGAAGAATGACCCGGCCGCAAGTGGTCTCGAAGAAATTTGGCTCAGCTATCCGGGCGTGGAAGCGATAACGGTGCAACGGTTAGCGCATGAGTTGTACAAGCTGAAAGTACCGTATCTGCCGCGAATCATGACCGAACTGGCGCATAGTCGAACGGGAATTGACATTCACCCAGGCGCCACGATTGACGATTCGTTTTTCATCGATCACGGCACCGGGCTCGTCATCGGAGAGACCGCGACAATCGGCAAACAGGTCACGATTTATCACGGTGTAACGCTAGGCGCATTCAATCCCACGGGGCGGCGCGATACTGGAGGGGAACTTGTGCGTGGAATGGCCAACAAGCGGCACCCGGACATCGAGGATCATGTGACCATTTACGCCGGCGCGACGGTCATTGGTGGAGAAACTCGCATCGGCCATCACAGCATTATCGGCGGCAATGTTTGGCTGACGCACTCGGTGGCGCCTTACAGCCGCGTAGCTATGCGCGAGCCCGAACTCGTGATCCGCACAAATGCGAAAGACACCGACTGGGAATGGTTCTTAGGGAGTTCGATCTAGGGAACGCGTAGCTCTTCGGCTGTAAGAATCGAAACATTCTCAATGCCGGCGAGACGAATTTGATTCAAGACGGCTTTTGTGTCTCCATATCTGGCACGGGCGTTGACGCTAAGATAAACTTTCCGCTCGGAGCCATTTTTCACTCGTTCCCGCAGGACCGCCGGCAAATCGGTCATTGAAACGCGTTCGTACTCTAAATACAGCATGCCATCGCGCATTAGATTTAAACGTAGGGCATCTTCGCGGTTCGCTCCTGGCAGGAGTTTGGCGTGATGACTTTGGGGCAAGTCAACGGCAATCGCGCGCAAATCGTGGTAATCGCTGACGCGTACAAGGAAGAGAGCGAGTAGGAACACCATGATGCTGGCGAAGCCGGAAACCTCAATCAAGGAGAGAGGTTTCGAGCGTCTTTTTTTGAGGGCAGCGCTGGGGCGCCATGGCTTCATCCGGCAGACCTCGATAAACCGATGGAAGGAAGTACCAGGATAAACCTCGATATCCATCACAGCTTTTGAGAGGCCGGGGGCTGTGCCATGGAAGTAACAATCAGGCGCCGGTTAGCAAGCCCGCTGGCGCTGCGTTGACAGTGGGAGAGGCTGTCCGCTACGCTCAAATGCTTGCTTGCGGCTGAGGAAATGGACAGGGAGACGCATGGCTGACGAGAAGCTGCCATCACGGGCGGAAGATTTTTCGGAATGGTACAACCAGTTGGTGCTGAAGGCGCAACTGGCTGATTATGCGCCGGTGCGCGGATGCATGATCGTGCGGCCGTATGGCTGGGCGCTGTGGGAGAACATTCAAGGGGCGCTCGATCGACGTTTTAAGGCTACCGGCCACCAGAATGTGGCCTTTCCTCTATTGATTCCGAAAAGTTTCATTGAAAAAGAGAAGCATCACGTGGAGGGCTTCTCGCCCGAATTGGCGGTAGTGACGATTGGCGGCGGGGAAGAACTAGCCGAGCCGCTGATTGTTCGGCCCACGTCGGAAACGATCATCGGGCACATGTGGTCGAAGTGGATTCAGTCCTATCGCGACCTGCCCATGTTGATGAACCAGTGGAACAGCGTGGTGCGCTGGGAGCTTCGAACAAAACTGTTTTTGCGCACCTTGGAATTTTATTGGCAGGAAGGCCACACCGCGCATGCTACCCGCGATGAAGCCGTCGAGGAAACGCGACAGATGCTCGATGTGTACACCGATTTTGCCGTGAACGAAGCGGCGATTCCGGTAATTCCGGGCGCGAAATCCGACGCCGAGAAATTCGCCGGCGCCGATACCACCTATTCTCTCGAAGCCATGATGGGAGATTGCAAGGCGCTGCAGTTCTGCACGTCTCATTTTCTGGGGCAAAACTTCGCTCAGGCCTTTGAGGTGAAATATCTCGACCAGAACGGCCAGTTGCAACATTGTTGGACCACCTCATGGGGGCTTTCGACGCGCGTCATCGGCGGAATCATCATGGTGCACGGTGACCAGCAAGGATTGGTGCTGCCGCCGCGGCTGGCGCCAACGCAAGTGGTCATCGTGCCCATTTTCAAGACCGATGAGGAGAAATCCAGTGTCCTGAAAGCCGCGCGGGAATTGAAGGAGCAGCTGATCAAGGCCAACCTGCGCATGGCTCTGGATGAACGCGAGGGCTTTAGTCCTGGATGGAAATTCAACGATTGGGAGATGCGCGGGGTGCCGGTGCGGGTGGAGCTTGGTCCGAAGGACGTAGCCAAACAGGCGGCTATGCTGGCGCGGCGCGACAAACCCGGCAAGGAGGGGAAAGTTAGCGCGCCTTTAGCGGATCTAGCCGGTACCATCGAGAAATTGCTGGTCGACATTCAGCAGTCCCTTTTTGACAAAGCCCTGGCGTTCCGGCGCGGCCATACCCAGGAGACAAAGAACTACGACGAGTTGAAAAAAGCCGTGGAAACTGGATTTGCCTTTGCATTCTGGTGCGGCGACAGCCAGTGTGAGGAGAAGGTCAAGGAAGAGACGCGAGCAACCATGCGCTGCATACCGCTCGATCAGGCTGCAGTGATGGGCCATGCGGGGGCGGGTGGTTCGGGGACCTGTGTGTATTGCGGGAAACCGGCGAAGGAACGGGCCATTTTCGCCAGGGCCTATTAGACAGCTCGGACGTTGTCGGCCAAGAACACCTCCGCATGGGCACGCTCGACACCGGCTAGGCGTGGTGCTAGCGTAACTTTATTGGTCACAGAATCTTGGCCAGCCGTACCGATGCGGCGCGGCCCTTGGGGTATGCTTTGGTGAACTGGAAATTGCAATCCTCCCAGCGTTTGCAAAAGGGCGAGGGCCGGCTGAAGGGCCTTCTCTATCTGGCATTTCTCATCGTTGCCGTGTTTGTTGCCTTTAAGCTGGTGCCTCTCTATGTAGCCGATTACCAACTGAAGGACAAAATGACGGAGCAGGCCAAATTCGCGATTGTGAACCGCTACACGGAAGATCAGATTAAGGACAACATCTACCACACCATCCAGGATCTGGACATCCCAGCCAAGCGCGACGACGTGAAAGTGGCGAACACCAATCACGGAATTGAGATCAGCGTCACCTACACCGTCCCGGTCGATTTTCTCGTCTACAAGACCGATGTGAACTTTGCCACCTCGTCCGAAGGCCGCGACTACATGAAGTAGTATCGCCGTGGCATTCCCAGGCGCGCTCGCTCCCGCCTACGCTGTGCCAAGACAGATTTTGTTCCGCTTGCTGATTGCGAGACAATGGAGATTGGCCAGCTCTGGGGGACTTCTTTGCGATTCCGCCTTCAAAAGGGTTTCTGGACCTCTGCCTTCGGACTGAGCCTTCTCGGTTTTGTCGCGCTTGGCGTTCTCGTCGGCGCCGGCATCTTTACTTTCTATTACATCAAGGACGCCCGGATGATCGATGCTCGATTGTCCGGCCACGTTCTTCAGAACAGCACGCAGATTTTCTCTTCCCCCGCGCGGATTTCGGATGGACAAGCCTGGGGCGTGGAGGATCTTATCGCCTATTTGCAGCGCTCTGGATACCGGCCGGAAAGCGATGACAATGCTTTGGGCGAATATTCCGTCGATGGGAATGTCGTTGATATTAAACCGTCGAGGCTGTCCTATTTTGGCGGCACGAACGACCTCGCGGTTCAATTCAACGGGCGGACAATTCGCGCAATCCGGCCGCTGGCCGGCGGACCGGATATGGGTGTCGCGGAGATAGAGCCGGCGCTTATTACTAACCTGTTCGACAGCGCGCGAGAGAAGCGCCGTCCGGTTCGTTACGATGACTTGCCGCCCGTGTTGGTGGAAGCCATTCTTTCCGCCGAGGACAAGCGCTTCTTCGAGCACCCGGGGTTCGACTTCATTCGCATTTTTGGCGCAGCCTGGAACGATATTCGCCACGGCCAGCATATGCAGGGAGCCAGCACCATCACGATGCAGGTTGCGCGCACTTATTTTCTTTCAACGGACCGCACCTGGAAGCGGAAACTCGCCGAAGCCATGCTCTCCTTTGAACTGGAGCAGCGCTTCACGAAGAAGCAGATTTTCGAGATGTATGCCAATGAAGTGTACCTTGGCAACCGGGGGAGTTTCGGGATAAGAGGATTTGCCGAAGCCAGCGTTGCGTATTTCGGAAAGGATCTTCGCCAGCTCACGCTACCCGAATGCGCGTTCCTTTCGGGGCTTATTCGTGCTCCCAACTACTACTCCGTGTCAGATCGTCACCCGGAACGTGCCCTGCAGGCACGAGACCGCGTGCTGACGCAGATGGTGGAAAACAAGTATGCCACCGAAGCTGATGTGCAGGACGCCAAGCGCGAACCGATCAAACTGGCGCGCGCGTCGGTCACCGGGAACGAGGCGCCGTATTTCGTGGATATGGTCAAGGATCATCTCTTGGAGAAATATTCGGAACAGGAACTTCTCAGCACGAACTACAGGGTATACACGACGATCGATCCCCAGTTGCAGCGCGCGGCGGCGGCGGCGATTGAGACCGGAATGAAGAACGTGGACGCACTTCTCGCGAAGAAGTATGCCCGCAAGGCCAAGAGTAAAAAGGCTACATCCGACGAACTGGTTCCAACAGCGCAGGTTGCCCTCGTTGCCCTTGACCCGCGGACCGGAGAGATCAAGGCTTTGATTGGCGGACGCGACTACGGCCAGAGCCAATTGAACCACGCGCTCGCTCATCGCCAGCCGGGTTCGGTATTCAAACCATTTGTCTACGCGGCCGCTTTCAATAATGCCGTCGACGGCGCACAACCAGTGGTCACTCCGGCGACCACGGTCGATGACGAGCCGACGGTGTTTGAATTTGACGGCCAGGAATACACTCCCAACAATTACGGCGAAAAGTTCATGGGACAAGTGACCGTCCGCCAGGCACTCACCAATTCGCTGAACGTCGCTACGGTGAAAGTAGCGGAGATGGTCGGTTATGGCCGCGTAGTTCAGATCGCGCGGCAAATGGGATTGACCCCCAACATCAAGGCCACGCCGGCCGTGGCGCTGGGAGCGTACGAGTTGACGCCCGTGGATGTCGCAGGCGCCTACACGGCGTTTGCCACCATGGGCACGCGAGCCGAACCGATGTACGTGAAAAGCGTCGCGGGTGCCAATGGAAATGTGCTGGAAAGGAATAGTCCGGCCAACAAGTTGGTTTTGGATCCGCGCGTAGCCTATCTAGTGGACAGTATTTTGGTCGACGTCATCAACAAAGGCACTGGAGCGCAAGTGCGCGCCAAAGGCTTCACGTTGCCCGCTGCGGGCAAAACCGGTACGTCGCGAGACGGATGGTTCGCCGGATTCACCAACAACCTGGTTTGCGTGATTTGGATTGGTTTCGACGACAATCATGACCTGGGTCTGTCGGGCGGCGCCACTGCAGCGCCGATGTGGGCTGATTTCATGATGAAGGCCACTACTCTGCCTGGCTATCGCGACGTAAAGCCCTTTGACAAGCCGGAGGGCGTCGATTCGATCGTGATTGACTCGGACACATTGCAGGTCGCGACTCCGTCCTGTCCGGTGACACGCGAAGAGGTCTACATCTCGGGCTCACAGCCAACACAGCTTTGCGAACTACACGGAGGGCACGGGCCTGCCACTACCGTTGGTTCTTTTCTTTCGCATATTTTCGGCGGAGGGTCGCCGAAGCCACCGGACGGGGCCGCTGACGGGTCAACTGGCCAATTGAATGGCCAAAACGCGCAGGGCAACGGCGACCCGAACGGTGTCCAACCGGCCAAGGCCACGGAAAAGAAAAAAGGGCCTTTGCAGAAGATTTTTGGTATCTTTGGAGGCAAGAAGAAGAAGGATCCCGATAAACCTGATCGGGACAAAGGAGACTCGCCATGATAAGGAACTACTTGGCGATTCCGGTTGGTTCTCTTCTCGTGGTGTCGTTATTTCTTCCCGCCTCAGCTCAGACCAATCTGGATAACCCGCAAAGTCAACTCTCGTCGGCCGCGGTCGCGCCAGACCAGAGACCCAAATTATCCGATGAGGATCTTGCCCGGCTTTACCTGATCCGGAAACAATACCGGGAAGCTCAGGATCTATTTCATAAGCTGACGGTGGAGCAGCCTAAGAATGCCGTTTACTGGAATGAACTCGGCATCAGCTTCCACAACCAATCGGAGCTTGCTCTCGCGCTCCATTGCTATCAAAGATCGGTCAAGCTCGATTCGAACTACGCCGACGCGGAGAACAACGTCGGCACCATCTTCTATGAGCGGAAGAAATACGCGAAGGCCATTCGAGCGTACAAGAAAGCGATTGCGCTGCGAGAAGACTACGCAGCGTTTTACCTGAACTTGGGCTACGCGTACTTCAGCGAGAAGAAATATGACGATTCGATCGCGTCGTTCCGGAAAGCGCTGCTGATCGACCCGGATACTTTTGACTCGGCTAGGTCCAGAACCGGGACGGTGATTCAGGACCGCTCCGTTGCGGCCGACCGGGCACAGTTCTATTTTCTGCTGGCGAAATCGTTCGCGGAAGCTGGAAATGTAGACCGCTGCATCATTTATTTGAAAAAAGCCCGCGACGAAGGCTATCAGGATATGAAGGTTTTGAAGACCGACCCTTCCTTTCAAATCGTGATCAAGGATCCTGCGGTGCAGGATCTCTTGCTGCCCGAGAAGACGGCTGACGTGGTCCAGCAGTAAGCCACAATTCGCGTATTTCACACTGGTTTTCTCGAAATTGTCGGCCTTAGGTCTGCTAGAATGAGCGCAGCATGAGAGCGCGCCCCTTCCGCATGCGCATTTCCCGCCCGCTCCTGATGAGTATTTGTCTTTTGGGAGAGGCGGGGCAAGCTCTTGCCGGACAATCCGGCCCTGCTGTTCCCAACACGCGTCCGCCGCTGCTGCAAGAGGGCATCTTCCTTGTTTTTCCGTTCGAGAATACCGGCGCGAGCGCGCGGCTCGAATGGATTGGCGAAGGCCTGGAAGAACTCACCATCCAACAGCTTTCCGCTGCCGGCCAGCAAGTCTACTCGCATGAAGGACGTCTGAGCGAGATGGATCGCTATGGCCTACCATCCTCCGGCCGATTGAGCCGGGCAACGATGTTGCATATTGCGCAGGAGATGGACGCCGACTACGTCGTCTTTGGAGGCTATGCTTCCGATGGAAAAACGATAAAGGTGACGGCGCGACTTCTTCGCGTCAGTCCGGTTTCGCTCTTGCCGGTGATTGAGGAAAGCGATGAACTCGCTTTGCTAATACAATTGCAGGCAAAACTGACATGGCGGCTCCTCGGAACCTGTAATCACGGATACCCGCTAAGCCTAGTGGAGTTTTCCAAGCTGCAGCGGCCGCTCAGCCTGGCCGCCTTTGAACAGTACATCCGTGGACTGCTGGCGAATGACGACGAAAACCGATTGCGGGATTTGAAGGAAGCCGCGCGACTCGAACCGGACTGGCCGGAGCCGGCATTCGCGATCGCCGAGGCGTACTTACAGAGGAACGATTGCGGCGCAGCCCTGCCGTGGTTTGCAAAGATCCCGCCATCGAACTCGCGAAGGGCGGAAGCTATTTTTGCCACCGGGGTTTGCCGCTTGCGCCTCGGCCAGCCGGACAAAGCCGAAGAAGTTTTTGATTCGCTTGAGCAAGATCTGCACCGCAATCTTGTCACTGGCGCAGACCTTCCTGAAATTCTGAATAATTTGGCCATTGCGCGCGCGCGCCAGGACAATTTCCCGCCGGCGCTTACCGCCCTGGGAAGGGCGCGTGACATCGATCCGGACGAAGACGATTACCCGTTCAACCTTGGCTTGCTGGCATTGCAACAAAAGGATCTAGCGACTGCGGAGACGCACTTTAGCGAAGCGGTCGAGCGAGAGCCAGATAACGCTGAGGACTTGGCATTTCTGATCTACACGCTCGACAAATTGGGAAAAAAGTCGGAAGCGGAAGCGCAGCGAGAGGCCGCCTCGGAAGCATTTGGAGAAAAAGGGTTGCCGCTGTTGAAGTTTGACTCCAAAAACGCGGATTCCTTCAGCAAGTACGAGAGAGTCAAACGAGAGTTAGACATAACCTCGCTCCGCCTGGAACTCGAGGGACCGCAGGTGCAGCAGGCCACTGGCGTTGATCGGGGGACCGAAACGAATGGAGCAGTAGCGCATATCCGCCGCGGACAGCAGGAATATCGGGCGGGTCGGTTGGACGCCGCCGAACAAGAATATCGCGCGGCGCTGGCCACCGATCCGGACAACGCCAGCGCGCACCGGGAACTCGCTGAGATTTACCGCCGCAGGGGTAAACTGGACGACGCGGCGCACGAGTTGCAACTTTCCTTGAATGCGCGGGATTCGGCGGCGGTCCGGACAACCCTTGCGCGGATTTACCTCGAACAGAAGAAGAGCGATCTGGCGCTAGCCGAAGTGCAAAAGGCCATACAGCTGGCGCCCAACTATCCGGACGCGAAGGAATTGCTCGAACATCTGGAAAAGGGCAAACCCACGGGAGGTACGCCATGAGCGCTCGTGGACATCATCAACTATCTCGTCATTTGACGGAAACCTTTGTTCTTCTCGCGGTCCTCGCGTTGTGGGTGCATTTTCCTTGGATGGACGTGCAGGCCGCGGACACCTCTGCCTCTCCGCTTGTGCTGGAGTTGAAACTCGATGGCGAAGTGGAACCGATCCTTGCTAACTATGTTGACGAAGGCCTTGCAGACGCCGTGCGGCGGCACGCGGCGCTTGTGCTCATCACCATGGATACGCCTGGCGGGCTGAGCGATTCGATGACGGACATCATCCATCACATTCTGGATTCTCCGGTTCCCGTCGCTGTTTACGTAAGTCCCGACGGAGCGCGCGGCGCTTCCGCTGGATTTCTAATCTTGCTCTCCGCGGACATCGCTGCGATGGCCCCCGGGACACGGACGGGTGCGGCAACACCAATCGTGATGCCAAGCTGGGTCACCATGCCGATGGACGAAGTGCTGCGGAAGAAAATCAACAACGATGCCACGGCGTTTCTGCGCAGTTTTACGGAAAAGCGCGGCCGAAATCCGAAATTGGCGGAGACGGCAATCACCGAGGCGCGTGCCTTCACCGAACAGGAAGCTCTTGATGGCCACCTAATTGATCTGGTGGTGGCCGATAAGGACGATTTGCTCGGCCGGTTGAATGGTCGGGAGATCACACGGTTCAACGGGAAGAAGCAAACGCTCGTGCTGCAGAACTATCAGCGTGCCGATTTTCGGCTGTCCGCGCGGCAGCGATTTCTTGCCCGGATCGCTGATCCGGACGTATTTTTCCTGCTGCTACTAGTAGGCGCGCTGGGGCTTTACACAGAATTTACGCATCCGGGAGTCGTCGCGCCGGGCGTGGTGGGCGGAATCTGCATGTTACTGGCATTATATGCTATGCAGATTCTTCCGGTAAATATCGCCGGGGTGCTGCTCATCTTGCTTGGGCTGGCGTTATTCATTCTGGAGGCGAAATTTGCAAGCCATGGCGTGTTGCTTTTGGGTGGCATCGTGTCCATGCTTCTCGGCGCGATGTTCTTGGTGCGCTCGCCACTGACACCTGCCGGAGTAAGTTTTGGCGTCGCTGTGGCTGCGGTATTACCGTTCGCTTTCCTCTCGGTTTTCCTCATGCGCCTGGTGCTGAAATCGCGCAGTTGGAAGACTGCCACCGGAAAGGAAGAACTTCTGGGAGAAGAAGGTATTGTCACCATCGCACTGGGCGGCGGAGACGGTATGATTCGGGTTCATGGCGAATTGTGGCGTGCGAGTTCGAGGGAAAACGTTCAAGTCGGCGCGAAGGTTCGGGTGATCCGGGTTGATGGGTTGAAGCTTGATGTTGAGCCTCTTCCTGCAGGGGCATCCATCGACAAGTGAGAGTGACGGCGACGAAGGAGGATCGGGATGCTACAAATTGGCGGAATTGGCGTGCTCATCATCGGTTTCTTTTTGCTGCTCTGGCTTTGGAATTCCATCAACATCATCAAGGAATGGGAACGCGGCGTGGTGCTGCGCCTCGGCCGCTTGTTGCCGGAAGCAAAGGGTGCGGGCTTGCGATTGGTGTTTTGGCCGATCGAAACGCTCTACCGCATCAGCATGCGGCTGGAGACGCTGGACGTTCCCCCGCAAGACATCATCACGCGCGATAATGTGTCCGTGAAAGTGAATGCCGTTACCTATTTTCGCGTTGTCGATGCGAACCTGGCGCTCTCTCAGGTTCAAAATTATCAGTACGCGACCTCGCAGCTCGCGCAGACGACGCTGCGCAGCGTTGTTGGGCAGTTTGAACTGGACGAGATTCTTTCCCAACGCGATAAGGTCAACGCCAAGCTCCAAGTGATCCTCGATCAGGACACCGAACCTTGGGGCATCAAAGTAAGCAAGGTGGAAGTGAAACAGGTCGACATTCCCGAACAGATGCAACGCGCCATCGCCAAGCAGGCAGAAGCCGAACGCGAACGCCGCGCCAAGATCATTCACGCCGAAGGCGAATTTGAAGCCTCCGCCAAACTTGCCGAAGCCGCAAAAATCCTGGAGACCCAGCCCTCCGCTATCCAGCTGCGCTATCTCCAGACCCTGACGGAGATAGGTGTCGAAAAGAACACAACGATTGTTTTCCCGCTGCCAATCGATATTATTAATAACTGGGTGAAGTCGTTGGGAGGAGCGGGAAAATAAGCATGGCGTCTGGGGGAAAACGCGGGGCAAGCGACCGCGTGCTCGAAAGCAAGCACGTTATCGGTCTGTTTCTGTTGATGCTTCTGTTTTCCGGCGTCTTTTTCACGTTGGGCTACGTGATGGGCCGGAATCAGTATGACGGCCAGGTGCGCGCGGCCACGACAGCGGCAGGCAAAGCCGAGCCGGTGTACGAGTCCAGGAACGCTGGAGCTCCGAAGAAAATCGCCGATGAATCGGCGGACTCCGACCCCTCAGGCGATTCCTCCTCTCCTGCCTGGACGAATCTTGGCAGCAACGGCACCGCCAATGTGGATCCCCATCTAGATACTCCTGCGGCTCCCCGGATGACGGAAGCCGTTTCGAAGCCGGCCAGCGCGAAGAGCAAAACGCAAACCCAACCTGTATCGATTCACGCCCCGGTGAAGAACGGCAAAAACCCAATGGCCGTTCCGGCGATTCCTAGCGGCGCATACGTAATTCAGGTAGCGGCGTTGCTGAAGCAGGATGACGCACTTTCCATCGCGAACGGCTTGCAGAGAAAGCATTACGCCGTCTACGTGCAGCCTCCTCAGAAAGACAAGTATTATCGAGTGCAGGTTGGCCCCTTTAAGGACCAAAAAAGCGCTGACGCCGCAAAGAAAGGCCTCGAGGGCGAAGGCTTCAAAGCGTTCTACGCAAAACATTGATGGCACCGGTGGCCTGGTATGGGTACCTGCGGCCGCACCGCCTGCGGGAAACTCCTGCGATTGTCCGTTTGTTTCTTGCTTCCCTGAGCGGCGCGATTCTCTCGCTGTGTTACCACAATTCGTTTCCCGCTTTGTACGCCTGGTTTTGCATCGCGCTTCTACTATCGAGCATCTTGGGCGCGCGCGCCGTCGTGGCATTTTTTTGCGGATTCCTGCACGGCCTGGTTTTTGTGTTCACTGCGGTTCCCTGGATCGCGGAAACTCTGTCTGTCCACGGAGGAGTGTCTGCCGCTGCCGGCTGGGGCGTGCTGCTTCTTATCGGATCCGTGTGGGCCGCGTCGGTCGGCATCTTTGCTTGGATGGTGCAGCGATTGTCGCTTCGGAGCTACACGCTGGCGCTGGTGGGAGCGCCGTTCCTTTTCATCTGCACTGAAGTTTTCCGAACGTATTTGCCGGAGATCAGCTTTCCCTGGGTACTGCTCGGATACGCACCGGCGGAGAACCCCGCGTTGCTGCAACTGGTGACGATCACCGGCGTGTACGGACTGTCGTTTCTCGCCGTGGCGTTTAACGCGCTGCTGTTGTGGACAGATTGTGGACTGCCGGAGGAATGGAAGCGACGGCTGACCATTTTGGGCTCGGCTATCACGGTGCTTCTGCTGGTTATGCTGGTCGGACCGCGGTTTGTCCCAAAGTCAGAAGCTCATCACATCGCTCGCGTCGTGCAGGCTAATTTTCCGGAGAACGAGCAATATGCCGGCGACTGGTATGCCGACCACAGAGCGGATATGGCTGAGCTCGAAAAGCTCAGCCTGCGCCCTTCGCCTGGCGCACGACAACCCGACCTGCTGATCTGGTCCGAAGCGCCCGCGCCATTCTCGTTTGAAGATGCCCGGTTTGTTCCCTACATTTCGCGGCTGGCGACCGAATTTCGCAATCCAGTGATTGTCGGCGTGATCGAATGGAAACCGAATACAGAAGCGGATGGTGGCGGACCGCATCCCGCTATGATTCCTTACAACAGCGCGGCGATGCTGAATGCCTCGGGCCAGCGAGTGTTTCTGTATGACAAGATGCACCTCGTCCCTTTCGGCGAATATGAACCTTTTCCGTTGATCCATCAGGTGGTTACCAGCGTCTCGGAGGAGGTGGGAGGATTTCACAAAGGCACGGAACGCAGCGTCGGAACCTTTGCGAACGGCTACAAATTTTCTGTTTTTATTTGCTACGAGGCGATCTATCCGCGTGAGGTGCGCGCTTTCACCAATCGAGGTGCACAACTCCTCATCAACATTTCCAATGATGGCTGGTTCGGCGCGTCGGCTGCGGCGGAACAGCACCTGCGAATGGCGCGCGTCCGAGCGGTGGAGAACCGCCGTTGGCTAGTGCGAGACACAAACAGCGGACTTTCGGCGTCGATCGATCCGTACGGAAACGTGACTCGGGTGATGGGGCGCGATGTGCGAGGTTCGGCCGATCTGCCCTATGATTTCCGCACGGATCGCACGCTGTATGTGCGCTTCGATGATTGGTTCGCCTGGATGTGCGTTCTAGTTTCCGCTATTCTTGTGGTTATCACCTTTCGAAAGGACAAGTAGACCCGCAGTATCGCGCGGGTAAGTGCACGCCACTATGATTCTGGAAGACCTGCAGCATCAGTATGAAGGATGGAAACAACGCCTCGAACTCGTGCGGAGTTATCTTTGACGTCGGCCACAATCGCGCCCTCGTGAAATCTCTCGACGAACGCACGGCCGATCCCAACTTCTGGAGCAATCAGGAACAAGCGCAGCTCGTATTGCGAGACCGCAAGCGGGCAGAGGCGAATCTCGCGGCTGATGAGAAGCTCGCCGCGCTCACAAGCGACCTCGAGACCTACATTGAACTTGCCAAAAGCGAAACCAACGCCGAACAGAAAGAAGAGCTGCTGAAGGATCTGAACCGAGAATTGACCGCCGCCGATTCCTATTTAAGCGAGCTAGAAACGCAGACGCTGCTTTCCGGCGAGAACGACCACCTCAACGCCATTATGACCATCAAGCCAGGCGCCGGCGGCACCGAATCGCAAGACTGGGCGTCGATTCTGCTGCGCATGTATTTGCGATGGGCGGAGCGCAAGGGCTTTGGCGCTGACATTCTGGACGAAACCGCCGGCGAAGAAGCGGGCATCAAGAACGCTACCGTTCAGTTCAGCGGAGAAAATGCGTATGGATTGCTGACGGGAGAAACCGGAGTACACCGGCTCGTACGCATTTCACCTTTTGACCAAGCTGCTCGCCGGCACACCTCTTTTGCATCGGTCTTCGTGATTCCGGAAGTGGATGACCGGATCGAAGTAAACATTAAACCGGAAGACCTGAGATTGGACACTTTTCGTTCAGGGGGCAAGGGCGGCCAGAACGTGAACAAGGTAGAAACGGCCGTGCGCATCACCCACATTCCCACGGGGATTGTGGTGGCCTGCCAGATGGAGCGCAGCCAGCACAAGAATCGCGAGATGGCGATGAAGATGTTGCGCTCGAAACTCTACGATCTGGAAATGCAAAAGCGCCGCGATGAGACGGACCGGCTCGACGAGACGAAACTGGACATTTCCTTCGGCAGCCAGATTCGCTCTTACATCATGCAGCCGTATCGGCTGATCAAGGATCATCGCACGAAATTTTCGGTGGGCGACGTGGATCGTGTGCTGGATGGCGATCTCGATCCCTTCATTCGCTCTTATCTGATGGCGAAAAAATCTAAGGGTAAGCTGGACATTCAAGCTGATGACACAGACAACGAGGCGTAGATGCAAAGGCAAGAAAACCTCAGGCCGGGAAGGGCCTGAGCAACATGGTTCGATGCTTAGATTCACAACAGGGTTGAGATCTTGGGTTGCGCGATCGAAGGCCTGACCCCTCGAAGGTGTGAGTTACAAGATAAGAACTACTGATTTGTTTCTGAATCAGCCGCAGCGTGCGAAAATGCTTTCATGTCCCGTGCACCTGACGTCAATCTTTGGTCCTCCGCCCAACACGCTCTGGATTATCTCGGGCGCGCCGATTCGATCCCGCACCGCGTCGAAGGCGAGGCTACAATGCTGGAGTTTCTCCCGCCGCACGCTAAACGCATTCTCGACCTTGGGAGTGGCGGCGGCAGACTCCTCGGCATGGTGAAGGCGGCGCGGCCGGATGCCGATCTCGTTGCTTTGGACTTTTCCGCAACGATGTTGGAAACGCTGCGGAGACGATTTGCGCGGGATCGGAAGGTCAGCGTCGTGTCACATGATCTATCGGAGCCGCTGCCGGATTTAGGGAAGTTCTCTGCCGTCGTCTCTTGCTTTGCCATTCACCATTTGCCGCATCAGCGCAAACGCGTTCTCTATCAGGAAATATTCCGGATGCTGCTTCCCGGAGGAGTTTTCTGCAATCTGGAGCACGTCGCTTCTCCCACTGTCGGACTACATCACGGGTTTCTGAAGATGCTGGACATCCGCCCGGAAAACGAAGACCCGTCCAACAAACTCCTGGATTTGCACACGCAATTGATTTGGCTTCGCGAGATCGGCTTCGAGGATGTGGACTGCCATTGGAAGTGGCGAGAATTGGCCCTTCTGATCGGGGTCCAGCAAGGGTAAAGTGACGCAACAAGCCGCTGGCTTAACCCTCCACCAAATGCCCTCGTGGAGCCAGTCTTGGTCGAACAGCTTGCTCTTAAGTGAGAAAAGAACTCCACTCAATGCGCGTATTCCCCGTTCGATGCAGGTGTAAGCCTAGGATAATCAATACGTTGATTCACTAATTCCGCGGTGTTACTCTTGCATAGAGTTAGTTGCAATTTCGATGATTTCTGGGCAGTAGGGGTGTATCCCTTAGCTCTGCCCGCAAAGACAAGCTGATGATAGGAGAGGTGTTTTGAGCGAAGCAAAGAGGAATTTCCTGTTTACATCCGAATCCGTCACCGAAGGCCACCCAGACAAAATTGCCGATCAGATTTCGGATGCGGTACTCGATGAAGTGATGCGGCAAGATCCCACGGGTCGTGTCGCCTGTGAAACACTGGTCACGACTGGCCTTGTCGTGGTTTCCGGAGAGATCACGACCAGCGCCCATGTCGACTATGACGGACTGATTCGCAAGACGGTCGATCAGGTCGGCTACAACGATGCCCTCTATGGATTCGATTCCAATACCTGCGCGGTCATGTGTACGGTGAAGCGCCAGTCCCCGGACATCGCCATGGGAGTGGATACGGGCGGCGCCGGCGACCAAGGCCTCATGTTCGGCTACGCCTGCGACGAAACCGAAGAGTTAATGCCCATGCCGATCCAGTTGGCCCACCGCCTGACGCAGCGCCTCTCGGAAGTACGCAAGAGCAAGAAACTCCCCTTTCTTCGTCCCGATGGAAAATCCCAAGTCACCATCGAATACCGCAACGGCAAGCCGGCGCGCGTCGACTGCGTGGTGATCTCGACGCAGCACAGCAATGACGTTTCGAACGAGGAGTTGCATCGTGGCGTGATGGAGCATGTGATCAAGCCCATCATTCCCGCCAATATGCTGGACTCCAAAACCAAGTTTCACATCAACCCGACCGGACGCTTCGTTATCGGTGGTCCGATGGGCGACGCCGGTTTGACCGGACGCAAGATAATTGTGGATTCCTACGGAGGATATAGCCGTCACGGCGGTGGTGCGTTCTCTGGAAAGGATCCATCGAAGGTGGATCGCTCGGCTTGTTACATGGCGCGTTACATCGCGAAGAACATTGTAGCGGCGGGTCTTGCGACGCGCGCAGAAGTTCAGTTGGCCTACGCCATTGGCGTTGCGGAGCCGGTGTCTGTGATGGTCGATACTTTCGGAACAGCAACGATTCCAGAAGAAAGAATCACGCAACTGGTTCGCGAGAATTTTTCGTTGACGCCAAAAGCCATCATCGAAACACTGGATCTTCGCCGTCCAGTCTATAAGCCGACCGCGGCTTACGGCCACTTTGGCCGCACGGGCCCTGGCTTTACCTGGGAACGTACCGACCGCGCCGAAGCGTTGCGCAAGGCCGCAGGATCGCCTGCTGTGGCTGAAGTTGCGGGTCGCCGGTAACCTTCATCGAACAATTTGGAGGTCACTTCTTTTCGGAGGGGTGACTGTCCCAACTGGAATCCCCCTTCCCGGTTGGGTGTACGGGGAAAAAGAAAACAAAAGAGGAACGAGGAGAGCAAGCATGGCTACAGCAGAACTAAAGAAGGGTGATGTGAAGGATATCGCGCTGGCCGATGCCGGCAAGCGCAAGATCGAGTGGGCTACGCAGCAGATGCCCGTGTTGCAGCAGATCCGCAAGCGCTTCATCAAAGAACAGCCGTTGAAGGGTTTGCGTGTTTCCGCTTGTCTTCACGTTACGAGCGAAACCGCGAACCTGATGATCACCCTTCGAGACGCCGGCGCGGACGCGGTGCTCTGCGCCTCGAACCCGCTTTCGACCCAGGATGAAGTCGCCGCTTCGCTCAATCGCGATTTCGGCATTCCGACCTTCGCTATCAAAGGCGAGGACAACAGCACCTATTACCAGCATCTTCAGGCGGCGCTTGAACATAAGCCGCAATTCACGATGGACGACGGTTGCGACCTCGTGACCATGCTGCTCACCAAGCGCCAGGACCTTGTTGCGAACGTCATTGCCGGAACCGAAGAGACCACGACCGGCGTGATTCGCCTTCGCGCGATGGCCAAGGATGGCACGCTCAAATATCCCGTGATCGCCGTGAACGACGCGATGACGAAGCATTTCTTTGACAATCGCTACGGCACCGGCCAATCCACTCTCGACGGCGTCATTCGCGCGACAAACGTGCTGATCGCCGGTTTGAAGGTGGTCATCGCCGGCTACGGATGGTGCGGCCGCGGCGCCGCGATGCGCGCCAAGGGATTGGGCGCGGACGTGATCATCACCGAAATCGACCCCGTGAAGGGCATTGAAGCAGTCATGGACGGCTTCCGCGTCATGCCGATGGCCGATGCCGCCAAGGAAGGCGACGTCTTCATCACCGTCACCGGCAACAAGAACGTGGTTCGCCGCGAGCATTTTGAAGCGATGAAGAGCGGCGCAATCGTTTGCAATTCTGGCCACTTTAACGTGGAAATCGAGCTCCCTGCGCTCGAAGGACTTTCTTCCGGCAAGAAGGAAGTGCGGCCGCTAGTGGATGAGTTCCTGCTAAAGGATGGTCGCAAGATTTATCTCATTGCCGAGGGCCGACTGGTGAACCTAGCGACCGCCGAAGGCCACCCCGCTTCGGTAATGGATATGAGCTTCGCGAATCAATCGCTGGCGGCGGAGTACTTGATGAAGCACCACAAGGAATTGAAGCCGCAGGTCTACGTGGTTCCAGAACACCTCGACCGCGAGATCGCTCGTCTGAAGCTCGAATCCATGGGCCATCGCCTGGACAAGCTCACCGCCGAGCAGGAACAGTATCTTGCTTCGTGGCAAGAGGGCACCTAAGGAAGGGCTCGTACTTTTGCGTGGTATCTTAAATGGGGCGTCTCGAAGGTTCGAGGCGCCCCAAACTTTTGGCGGGGACAATGTGGGACTATTGCGGGCATTCGCTTGAAGTGGCGCGGCTACGGGGCGCGACGTACGCCGATGTGCGCGTGATGCATTTGCGGCAACGCGACCTCACCACCAAGAGCGGGCAAGTTGGCACGCTGGGCCAGAGCGAATCCATTGGGCTGGGAATCCGCGTGGTGGCGAACGGCTCGTGGGGATTTGCCTCGACCGATCAGCTGACGCACGAAGGCGTCGCCCGTTGCGCGGCGCAGGCCGTAGCCATCGCCCGATCGTCGGCGCTGGCCAAAAAAGAAAGCGTGCAGCTGGCGGCTGAAGGCACGTACATCGACAGCTGGCAAGGGCCTTGCCTGAAGGATCCGTTCGAGATTCCGCTTGAAACGCAGGTGGATCTGCTGCTTGCGGCGGATGCGGCGATGCGCAAGGTCAAAGGTGTCACGTTGTCGGAAACGGACCTGCAATTTCGCAAAATCGATACCTGGTTTGCCTCGAGCGCCGGCTCGAAGATTCACCAGCGACGCGTGATTTCCGGCTGCGGAATCGTTGCCACCTCATTTAAGGAGGATGGCATTCAGAAGCGCTCCTATCCCAACAGTTTTGGCGGACAGCACGTTCTTGGCGGATATGAGCTGATTGAGTCGATGGAATTGCTGCGGCACGCGCCAAGGGTCGGCGAGGAAGCCGTGGCACTCCATTCGGCGGCGCAATGCCCGGAAAAAACTGGCACAGTGATTCTCGGGGGCAGCCAGCTTGGATTGCAGATCCACGAATCGGTCGGCCATCCGATCGAACTCGACCGTGTCCTCGGCCAGGAAGCGAATTTTGCGGGCACAAGTTTTCTCACTCTCGATAAGCTGCACAAGCTGCGCTACGCCTCTCCGATTGTCACCGTGGTTGCCGACGCGCGCGTCGCTCACGGCCCGGGCCTCGGAACGTTTGCCTACGACGACGAGGGCGTTCCGGCGCAGCGGATCGACGTGATCCGCGACGGCGATTTCCACGGATATCTTTCAAGCCGCGAAACCGCGCATCTGATCGGCTTGTCCCGCTCAGGGGGCACCATGCGCACGGAAGGCTGGAATCGCCTGCCGATGATTCGTATGACCAATATCAGCCTGCTTCCAGGTTCGTGGGCATTCGATGATTTGATAGCCGACACCGACGACGGCATCTTGATGGACACGAATCGATCGTGGTCGATCGACGACCGCCGCTACCAATTTCAGTTTTCTACAGAGATCGCATGGGAGATCAAAGGCGGTAAAAAGGGCCGGATGCTGAAGAATCCCAGCTACAGCGGCATCACGACGGAATTCTGGAATTCGTGCGACGCAATCTCGAACGCAGACGATTGGGTGCTTTGGGGCACGCCGAACTGCGGCAAGGGCCAGCCGATGCAGGTGATGGGCACAGGCCATGGGGCCTCTCCATCGCGATTTCGCAACGTGAAGATCGGATCGGCCTTCTCAAACCAATGAGCCCACGAAAGAGACAAAGCACTTCCAAACATTCCGTGGCCCCCGTCCCGGCTCTGCGTCCTGAGCGCGAATTGCATCAGATTGGTGGAAGCGTTTTGCGGTTGGCCAAGCTTCGCGGAGTTCCGGAAACAGAAGTCCATATTGACGAGAACATTTACGCGCTAACGCGGTTCGCGAACAACACGATTCATCAGCACGTGGCCGAGCAGGGCCTGGTTGTTTCCATTCGCACGGCGGTCGACGGCCGCACCGCGCGTGTTACCACAAACCGTGTTGACGAAGATGCTTTGCGCTCTGCCATCGACGATTGCCTCTCTCTTGCCTCGCACCAACCCAAAGATTCCAAACTCCCGCCGCTGCTTGGCAAACAAAAGTATCGTGCCGTCCGCCGCTTTCACGCGCCCACCGCAAATCTCTCGGCAGACGAACGAGCCCGCGCCGTCAAAGGAGCCTGCCAATTAGCGGAAAAGCGCGGCCAGGTTGCCGCTGGCATTTTTTCAAGCGGCCAGAACCAAAGCGTGCTCGTAAATTCGCGCGGGCTTTCGGCCGCTTACCGCCATACAAATGCCACTTTCTCGGTCACCATGCAACAAGGTTCGGCCGCAAGTTGGGCCAAGGCCAACGCCGTGGACTTTGAACAGTTTGATCCGTTGCTACTCGCAAGAATCGCCAGCGACAAAGCCGCTCGCGCAGAGAATCCGGTGGAACTTGCGGCCGGTCGGTACACCGTAATTCTGGAACCGTCCGCGGTTCTCGACTTGGTTGGCTTTCTCTTTTACGATTTTGCGGCTACGGCCGTGGCGGACAAACGCTCCTGCCTGTCCGGTCGCGTCGGCAAAGCTCTGTTCGGAAAAAACATCACCATCGCCGACGATGTCTATCACCCTCAGCAGTGTGGTGCGCCCTTTGACGGAGAAGGCGTGCCGCGCCAGCGGGTAGTCCTGGTCGACCGCGGTGCGGTAAAGAACCTGGTCTATTGCCGCCGGTCGGCCAAACAGTCGGGCACCAGGCCCACCGGCCATGGTTTTCCGCTTCCCAACGAGTATGGGGAGGCGCCATTCAACCTGGTTGTCGAGGGCGGAAAAGCCTCTGTGGAGGAGATGATCGCCACGACCGAACGGGGTCTACTGGTCACTCGGTTCTGGTACATCCGCGAGGTCGACCCCTACGAAAAGATGATGACCGGGATGACCCGTGACGGGCTGTTCCTGGTCGAGAAGGGCAAAATCGTATCAGCGGCCAGGAATTTCCGATTCAACCAATCTGTCCTGGAAATGTTACGGAACGTTGAGTGCCTGGGCCCTGCCCGGCGAGCGACCGGGGAAGAGGCCTTCGAAATGGTCGTTCCGCCCATGAAAATCAGCAATTTCCACTTCAGCGAAGTCACAAAGTTTTAATGTAGTTAGCGGTTTCGATGCCCCTGCAAAACCGATTCATTCCAGAAAAATTCTGCATTGTACATTCGGCCGCTCGGACACTATTACACTAGTATGTGTAGTCGCCCCAATCAGGGACCCAAGCCGCGCCACCCCAATTGGGGACATCCCGATCATGACGCTTGCGGCACTGGTTTTATCGCCCAATTGGGCGGACCGCCTTCCCATGACATTCTGACCTATTCCCTGCAGGCGCTCGAGCGCCTGTCGCACCGCGGGGGGGTCGACGCGGACGGTGCCAGCGGCGATGGCGCGGGCCTAATGACTAGCCTGCCGGCGGCGTTCCTCCGTGCCCGTGCCGCCGAAGACAAAATCGCCCTGGACGAGATTTTTGGCGTGGGTATGCTCTTTGCCACCCCTCATCGAGTGGCGGACGCTCGCTCCGCCGTCCAAGATTCCATTGGGCGAAGTAAGTTGCGGTTGGTGGGATGGCGTCGCGTACCCACAAACCCTAACGCCTTGGGGCAACGTGCCTTTGAAACCATGCCGGAAATCTGGCAATTCTTCATCGAGCCCGCCTCCGCCCGGAATTCCGCTCCAAACTTTGTTCAGAAATTTGAGCGGAGCCTTGCGCTACTGCGGAAACGTGCAGAGCCGGTTCTTCCGGAGCGTTGCTACATCTGTTCGCTTTCTTCCCAGACCGTCGTGTACAAGGGCCTGCTCACGCCCTGGCAATTCCCGCGGTTCTACGAGGACCTGCGCAGTTCCGATTTTGCTGCGCGGTTCGCAATCTTTCACCAACGTTATTCAACAAACACGGAGCCTTCGTGGCAACTCGCACAACCGTTCCGTTACGTTGCACACAACGGCGAAATCAATACGATCATTAGCAATCGCCGCTGGTTGCGCGCGCGTGAACGCGAAATTCGCAAGCGCATCGGGGCAGGGAACTGGTTCCGGTTGCTGGAAGAGAACGTCAGCGACTCCGCGAGCTTTGACAATGCGTTGGAACTGAAACTGCTTGAGGGGAAAAGTGTGGAAGCGGCCATGCTCGCGCTGGTGCCTCCGGCTTTCTCCCAGGATCCGTTCCTATCGCCGGATGTGCGCGCTGCGCTCGAGGCACTGTCGCGCGAAGGTGAGCCTTGGGATGGCCCTGCGGCGCTGGTGTTCAGCGATGGCTTCTCGGTTGGAGTGAAACTCGACCGCAACGGTTTGCGCCCGATGCGTTACACCGTGACCCATGATGGTCTGGTGGTCGCCGGGTCGGAGACTGGCCTTCTCGATCTGGACGAGTCGCGCATCGCCGAACGTCATCGCCTCGGCCCCGGTGAAATCCTTCTTGCTACACCGCACACTGGTTCGTTGCTGCGCTGGCGCGAGCTCCTCAAGAGGGTTACTGCGGAAATTCCTCGCAAGACTCTGACGCGTTCCAGCGTTCTTCGACTGGAGGCTTCGCCGGAACGCGCTCCGGTCGTTCATCCAAAGCGCGTTGCCGCCGCAGCCGGTTGGTCGGATGACCAGTACAAGATTTTATTCCGCCCGCTCCTCAGCGGCAAAGAAGCCGATTGGAGCATGGGTGACGACACTCCTCCCGCCTTCCTGTCTGTGATTCATCGTGGTCTTTGGGACTACTGCAAGCAGCGTTTTGCTCAGGTAACCAATCCTCCCATTGATCCGCTTCGCGAATTGCACGTGATGTCGCTTGAGGTGCCTCTCGGTCACGGCAATTTTCTGGCTAGTCCGATCCTGAGTGCGGGGGAGCTTTCTTCGCTCTCGGCTGAACTTGCTCCCGTGCAGGCCATCGACTTTACGTTCTCTTCCACCCAGGGAGTCCCGGGTGCGCGCCGCTGTTTGACTCAGTGCAAAACTACCCCTCTGAGTAGCGGCGAGCGCCCGGGACTCCTCCTCCTTTCCGACCGTAGCATCGGCCCGGAAAGCGCCGCTCTGCCGGCTCTGTTGGCGGCTGCGAGTGCTTGGAAAAGTTTGGTCAATCAGGGATTGGCCGATGTGCCCCTCGTGGTCGAGAGCGCGCAAGTCTTTGAGACCCATCACGTCGCCATGCTGCTAGCCGCAGGCGCCAGCGCTGTGGTGCCTTACTTGGCGGAGGAATTCGCCGAAACCGAAGAATCGGGCGGATTCGACAAGATTCGCAAAGCCATGCTGGCGGGGCTACGCAAAGTTCTCGCCCGCATGGGAATTTCTACATTGGCCAGTTACCGCAACAGCCATTTGTTTGAGCTGCTTGGGCTGGATGAGAACATCTGCCGCGAATATTTCGAGGACGCTGCGTGCTATCCTGGCACAAAGACTCTCGATGCGCTGCTCATGGATTATCTCCACATGCACGCCACAGGCTATGGCGGAGCCACGGACGAACTTGCCGATCACGGCCTGTACCGCTTCCGTAAAGGCGCAGAGCTTCATGCAACGTCACCTGAACTCGTCCGCCGCATGCATGCGCATGTGCGTAGGCCTGAACAGGGCAATTACGGCGCCTTCGAACAACTTGCCAAAGCGGACGGTCCGACTTTCCTGCGCGACTTGCTCGAAATGCTACCCGAGCAGGCGGTGCCGCTCGAAGAAGTTGAAACGCTCGAATCCATACTTGCTCGCTTCAGCACACAGGCGATGTCGCTCGGTTCTCTGAGCCCGGAAGCGCACAAGACGCTCTCCATCGCGATGAATCAACTCGGTGGCCGCAGTAATACAGGTGAGGGCGGAGAGGACAGTGATCTCTATCAATTTCCCGGTTCATCGAGCAAGGTCAAGCAGGTTGCGTCCGGACGCTTTGGCGTAACTGCTGAATATCTGGTCCGTGCCGAAGAGTTAGAGATCAAAATGGCGCAGGGGTCGAAGCCTGGCGAAGGCGGTCAACTTCCGGCACGCAAAGTTACGGAGTATATCGCGCGGATCCGGCACGCCACGCCGGGTACACCGCTGATTTCGCCGCCTCCGCATCACGACATTTACAGCATTGAGGATTTGGCGCAATTGATTCATGACTTGCGCGCCATCAACCCCCGCGCTCGCATCGGTGTGAAGCTTGTATCCGGAACCGGTGTAGGCGTCATTGCCGCCGGTGTCGCAAAGGCCGGCGCCGATGTGATCACAATCAGCGGTCACAATGGCGGAACCGGTTCTTCGCCTCTGACGTCCATCAAGAACACAGGTCTTCCTTGGGAAATCGGGTTGCGCGAGACCCATGAAACCCTGCTGCGCGCGGGTTTGCGGTCGCGTGTGAAGTTGCGTGTCGACGGCGGTTTGCGTTTTTCGCGCGACATCCTCATCGGCGCAACGCTCGGCGCGGAGGAATTTGGCTTCGGCACAGCCGCCCTTGTGGCGATCGGCTGCGTTATGGCGCGCCAATGCCACCTGAACACCTGTCCGGTGGGCATCGCGACGCAGGATGAAACGCTACGGACGCGTTTTAACGGCAAGCCGGAAATGGTAGTTGCGTATTTCCGCTCTCTGGCGGAAGAAATTCGCAAAGGCCTTGCAGAACTCGGCGTGCGGAGTTTGACAGAACTCCGTGGTTGGTACGACCGCCTGGAAACGCGTTCCGGGCTCGATGCATTGCTTGTCATTCCTGTGTCCAAACCGCGGCGCATTCTTCCTCAGCAAACCTCGGTGCTCGATGGTGGCGTGAAGGAAACGGAATTGGCTTTCGAGCACGCCACAAAGGCCGGCACGGGGCCTTCGCTGATTCACAATTTTCATCGGAGCATTGGCGCGCATTTTAGCGGCGAACGTATGATCGAGCGGCTTGGCCAAAAGAAGGACGTCCCGGTTTCCACACACGATTTTCAAGGCGCCGCAGGCCAATCCTTCGGAGCGTTTCTTACTTCTGGGTTGACCCTAAAGCTCTCCGGAGAAGCCAACGACTACGTCGGCAAAGGCCTTTCCGGAGGCACGATCGTTATCCACGGCGGGCACAACGCCTCCAAGCGCGGCGATGTACTCGTTGGAAATACGGTTTTGTATGGGGCGACTGCCGGCCAGCTTTATGTCGCTGGCCAAGCGGGTGAACGATTCGCGGTGCGCAATAGCGGCGCGGTCGCCGTCGTCGAAGGACTCGGCCAGCACGGCTGTGAGTACATGACCGGAGGAATTGTCGCCGTTCTTGGCGGCATCGGACTGAATTTTGGTTCTGGAATGACCGGCGGACTTGCTTACATCCTTCGTAGCCAAATGGAATATGTTCTTAACCTGGAGTTTGTGCAGGCGCATGAGCTCGAAGTCCAGGAAGAAAAACACCTCCGTCGGCTGCTGGAATCCCATGTCGCCTTGACGGAGAGCCCGGTGGCCCTACGGTTGCTCGAGCGACGGACTTCCTTGCCCCTCGTGCGCGTCCAACCGATCCATTTCCAAGGAACGATACTGGCGGCTTGGAATTGCGTTCCCGCTACTGCCATGGATCCCATTCCTGTCGAGGCGCATAGTTTTCTTAGCATTTCGGAGAACCCTGCTCCGAACTATGCCTGAGCCGCCCAGGAACTTCACTTTTTACTTCTACCAATTTCGTTATACTCTTACGCGCAAGCGAGAGAGTGGAGGATATGGACTTCGACCAACTAACCACATTTGTACAAGTGGCCAAGCTCAAGAGCTTTTCGAAGGCGGGACAGAAGGTATTTCGTTCGCAATCCGCAGTGAGTGCGCAGATTCGTCAGCTTGAGCAGGCGTATCACGCGAAACTGCTCGATCGCTCAGCGAAATCAGTGGAACTCACGCCCGCCGGAGAAGTTCTGTTCGAATTCGCGGAGCGGCTGCTGCGCTTGCGGGACGAATCCATGCAGGTGGTTGCGGATCGCGGCAATGTCGTGCAGGGACCGGTGACCTTCGGGGCCAACGAAGCCACCTGTCTTTATTTGCTACCCGATATTCTGGCGGAATTTCAGCGGCGTTACCCCCTGGTGCACATCAGTATCTATCGCAATTTCAGCCACAAGATCCTGCAGCGCCTGGAAGATGGTTCGCTCGATCTAGGCATCGTTACGCTGCCAGTAAAATCGCCCAACCTGAAGATGCACATCATCAATCGCGACCGCTTGCGATTTTTCGTCAGCAGTAAGAACCCACTGGCGCAGCGCAGCCATGTCACTCTGGACGAGGTTGCCGCCGCGCCGCTTATCTTTCCGAAGACCGGGTATACGCGCCAGGTGCTGGACAAGCTGTTCCGGCCGCACCGCTCCCGCCTTCGCATTAGCATGGAACTGCCCAGCATCGGCATGATCAAGACCTTCGTCGCAGCCGACGTCGGCATTTCCATCATTAGCGAGAGTTTCGCGCGCGATCAGGTGAAGACTGGGGAAGTAAAGCTTCTTACTGTGGAAGGCGTGGATCTTTACCGTGAACTTGCGCTTGTGTATCGCCGGGATCGCAGCCTGCCGCGCGCGGTCCAGTCTCTGATCGCGATGATTCGTGAAAGCCGCAAGCTGCAAGAATCCTCAGCTGCCAGTTGATCTGCTTCGCGACTACTTCACACTGAAATCCAGGCTGGCAATCGCGCGGGTAATGACGTTTTCCTGAATCTGGATCAGATCCGTATCCGCGAACGTCATTCCCAGCACCGTCAGGAATTCGCCGCCGTGAGGAACCACGGAAAGCGTTCCTGACCAGTCGTGTTCATCGGCCAAGCCCTGGTAGCGGTATTCGATTGCCGGCTGTCCGCCAACGATTGTTTTCCGCTGCGAGATCAGCCGGTAATTGTCATACACATCGTGAAGCCGTTTCTCCACTGCTCCCGCAGTCGTTTCCAAGGAATCTTTGGATTTTTCGTGTCCGACCACAAGGAGCGTGGATTCGTTTGAAGTGCCCATGGCGACAATCGCGTTCGGCAGCGTCTGTCCCGCGCCGTCGATAATCTGCCAACTCGGTGCCTTGTACATTTGAAACGCAAATTGGTGGTTGATGTAGAGATTACCTTGAATTTCTTCCCGGTTGGCAACAGGTTCTGCTTGCGGCGGAGGAGGGGTCGCGCTTGTAGTAACCAGCACCGGCTTTGGTGCGGAAGCAGTTGTCTTCAACGCTGGCGCTTTAGTGTCGGTGGCAGACTTATTCGCTGTCGGAAGCTCCGGCCGAACGCTTGGATTCGTCAGAATAGCAGCGGCTCTCTCTCTCCTCGTCGGCTCCACTGCAGCTGTGTCTTTTGCCTCATTCGTGTCGCCTGGCTTCGCAGTCGATTCCGTCTTGGCGGACGGGGATTGCCCGGGTGAATCAGGAATGATCGAGGCAATTTTGTCCTTCTCCACTAGCACGAAGCCAAAATCCGTTTTGACCTTAAACATGTTGTCTTCATAGCCGACGATCACACCGTACAGTTTCTTCCCGTCTTTCAGTCGAATCTCGTCCGCATGCGCTTCACCGACCCACATGGCCACGGAAGCTAATAGGATCAGGCCCGCAAGAAGTCTTCGACCAGTGTCGGCGTGCATGGAGAAAGTATGCGTCCGGCAACCGGCGTCCGCAAGGTTCACCGCGGCAGCGTTGTCCGGGGAGCCACCTTCAACGAGGATGGAGCCGATTTTCGGCAGTGGAGGCTTCAGCCGGGAAGAATAAGGGTTGTGGGAGTTCTACGGGTGGCGTCCGACTCGGGAGAGCCCGAAGGCAATGGAGTCGAAGCCACCCGTTCCCGTTTCCTCTACCGCGAGCCGACAATATACGAAGAAAAAGCGAAAGTCAATGATGATTTTCTTGGGGGGCGTTCAAAAAAGGCCTCTTGCCTCTGGCGGTTCTTGAACTGTATCTGCGCGCCCAGGAACGGCCCGGTGCGTTGCTCCGGGTGGCTACGGCGACCCTCGTTTTCGTGCTGACCCTTGCCATGGGCACGGGAATCTTCGCCGTCACCATGACCTCGTGGGTCCCTACCATTAAAACGGCCTACGACAGCCGCAAGTCCATCGCCGACATTCTCTCGGCAACCATTGCCACCAGCGGCATCGATCAGGCCGTTAGGCAATACCACGACCTGAAGTCCGGCGCGCCTACCACCTACAATTTCGACGAACAGCAGCTCAACGGTTTGGGTTATGAACTCCTTCGCGCCAATAAATTTAAAGACGCCAATCGCATTTTCCAGCTCAACATCGAATCGTATCCGCAGTCGAGCAACGTGTACGACAGTCTCGGAGAAGGCTACGCGGACGAGGGCGACAAAGTGCTGGCTATCGCCAACTATCAAAAATCTGCAGTTAAACCCAATGAATCACAACGCTGTCCTGATGCTCCAGAAGCTCAACGCGCGCTGATGCAGAACTTACTCGTAGCGCAGGGAACCCATCGGGTCGACCAGAGAGGCCCGGCGGGCCGGCAGGTAGCCGGCTAGCGCCGCTACCGCCAGCAGCAGGCCCACGCCTGCGACTAAACTCAGCGAATCGTTCGCGCGCAAACCATAGAGCATGCTTGCGACCAGCTGGTTCCCGGCGAGTGCCGCAGGCACTCCAATCGCTAAACCCAGCCCGACGAGCCAGAGGCTTTCCCTCACTACCAGCCACACCACATTCGAGCGTTCTGCGCCGAGCGCCATGCGCAGGCCAATTTCGCTGGTGCGCCGCGCTACCGTGTACGACATCAGCCCGTAGATTCCGATGCAGGTGAGAAATAAAGCCAGCACCCCAAAGAAACCCGAGAGTTGTGCGACCAAGCGTTGGTTGATGATGGACCCTGTCACTACCTGGTCCATAGTCATCACCTCAGAGACCGGTAAGGCAGGATCGACTTCGTGAATTGCCTGGCGAACCGCGGAAGCGATCGTTGCGGAATCTCCGCTATGGCGGACTGCGAAATCGTCGAGATACCGTGGGTTTTGTGAATATGGAAGATAGTCACCCGGCTGCTGATCCTCGTCGAGGCTGTTGTATTTCACGTCCTTGGCCACGCCTATGACTTCGATGTCGTCGGCGTGCTCCGGTCCACCGCGGCCGTAGTGCCTGCCTAGTGGCGAACCACTCGGGAACATGGTGCGCGCCATGGTTTCGCCGATCACGCCGACCTTCGGCGAGTTGGTCGTATCCTCAGGCCCAAAAGGTCGGCCGGCAAGAATAGGAATGCCCATTGCGGTAAAATAGCCTGTACCGACTGCATTGTGATGGACGTCTTGATCGCGATGGCCGTCGAGATAGCCTTGCACCCAGATCGAGTTATTCCATGTGCCCTCGTTGAACGTAAAGCCGGCAAAGCTTGCCGCACGGACACCAGGGAGGGAACGGACTCGGTCTTCCACTGCGCGGTACATGCGCATAAGACGATCATCCTCCGGATAGCCGGCCGAACTGGCGTCGATGTGCATGCGGATTACGTTTTCTTTGTTGAAGCCGGTGTCGATATGGATGAGGTTCATGAGGCTGCGCACAAAGAGTCCCGCGCCGACGAGCAGAACCAGTGAGAGCGCCACCTGCGACACGACGAGTGCTCTTGCGAGTCTGCCTTTCGAAGACGAACTGCCCTGGCCGCGTCCGTCCTTTAGCGAACCGCTAAGATGAAAGCCTGTGGCCCGAAACGCCGGGAGCGCGCCAAACAAGAGAGCCGTCGCCAGTGTGACACCCAGCGAGAACACTAATAGGTGCGTGTCGATGGGAGTATCCAAGCGAAGTGTATTTCTGTGGCCGGAGATGATGCGGACCAAGAAACGGCTTGCTACAGAAGCAAACAGGATACCAAGCGCGCCTCCGGTGAGAGCGAGCACCAGGCTCTCTGTGAGCAGCTGCCGAATGAGCCGCGCGCGCCCTGCCCCTAACGCCTGACGAATTGCAAGCTCGCGAGCCCGGGCCGTGGATCGGACCAGCAGAAGATTCGCGATATTGGCACACGCGATCAACAGCACCAGCCCAACCACAACCATGAGAACCTTTAGCGGTTCAGAGAATTGCCAGCGCAGCCGCGAAAAGCCGGTGGCCATCGAGTTCAGGTCGACGTGAGTCTTGTCCAGCTTGTTCAGATTCTCCTGACTCAGCGGCGCTTTCGAAAACCCGCGCAGGATCTGCTGAAAGAGGAGATTCGCGTTCGCATTTGCTTCCGTTATGGTCACCCCTGGCTTTAGCCGCGCCATTAGGTGGAGCGACTCGAACATTTGGTCGTCATAACCGTTCCAGCCGGGAGGAATTTCTTTCTGCAGCGACAAGGGGATCCAGATATCCGGCGATTCTCCAACTTTTGTGCCAAAGAACTCCGGAGGAGCCACGCCGACGATGGAAAAAATTGTTGGGCCGATCTTCAGCTTCCTGTTGAGGACCGCGGGGTCACGCGCCAGGCTTCCGGCCCACCAAGCGTAGCTGATCATTGCGACGGGAGGTCCGCCCTCGGTTTGGTCGTCTTCCTCCGAAAGCGTCCGCCCTAACACCGCTTCGACGCCCAGCAGCGGAAAGTATGTTCCCGAGACGAGTTGAACATTCATTGCCTCGGCTTCGCTCTGACCTTCGACGAATCCGTGTACGCGGTCCGGCATGCTGAATGCTGCGGCCACCTCCGAGAAGACCTGATTGCGCTTTTGTACCTCGCGGTAGAAGGGGTAGGAGTACAGCAAAGTATTCGGAAAGCCGTCGCTGATCCCCCAGTCGAGACCATTGCCGAACAGCACCAAGCGCGACGGATCTTTGACCGGAAGAGAGCGCAGCATCACCGCATCTATCAAGCTGAAAATCGCGGTATTCGCGCCGATACCCAACGCAAGAGAGAGCAACGCGACGACCGTGATTCCCGGACTGCGCAACATTGCGCGCACGCCGTAATTGGCGTCCTGCAGGAGGTTTTCCAACCACTCCCATCCCAACGCCAGGTGGCTCTTTTCAAGAAGCGCGGTTTCATTGCCGAATTGTCGCCGGGCAGCGACCTTCGCGTACGCTGCGTTCACGCCGAACTTGAGTTTCTCTTCCTGCAGCAAATCCAAGTGGAGGCGCATTTCTTCTTTCAGGTAGGCATCAAATTGGCGCCGGTGGATGAGCATCTTGAGGCGTCTCGCAAGTTCTTGGAGCCAGTTCATCGCAACGTTCCTTTCCATTCAGTTAGCCTCAATCACGCGAGCGATTGCGCCGATGACGCGCTCGAATTGAGACATTTCCATAACTAGTTGTTTGCGACCCGCAGCGGTGAGTTGGTAGTAGCGGGCGCGGCGGTTTCCGGCGGTTGTGCCCCACCTCGCGGTGACCCATCCCTTGATCAGCATTCGCTGCAGCGCCGGGTACAGCGAACCTTCTTCGATCTGCAGAACGCCTTGTGAAGAGCTCTGAATGGAATGGGCAATCTCGAAGCCGTGCAACTCCCCAGAGCGCGCCAGGGTTTTCAAGATCAGTAGATAAAGAGTTCCGGGAGGTATCTCGTCTCGATGCAAAGCGTCACCCGTGACATAGTTAGACTATGCCAGCGGCTTACGATTAGCAAGCTGCTCTTTCCGACCGATTAGCTCAAAAGTGAGAACGCTGGGCACGCCGTTTGTTGCACCTAAATTCCTTTCCCGCAGTGGATTTCCATGATAAAAGCGTGTCATGGTCGCAGCCCCCACTGCGGCGTAATTGCCAAGCCTCCATTTTCAGGGAAGCCAATCGTGTCAGGAGCACCTCGCATGAAGGATTTCTCGGTCATTTGTTGCAGTCTGTTTTCCTTAGGCCTTTTGTTATTTGCTGGCTCCACGGCGCAGAGTCAACAAACCGCCCCGCCGCCATCGCAGCAACCTTTTATCTTCGATCCCGCGACGACAATGATCTACGTCAGCGATTTCGAGCTGGACGCCGAAAACTTTCAGGCCGACGAAGGGCGCACCAAAGTCGTACAGCGTCCGAGCATCATTAGGAAAAACCATGATCCGGCGACACAAGCAAAGAAGATGGTTGACGACATGGCCAACGACATCGTCAATGACCTTAAGAAGGCTGGCTACAAGGCGCAGCGTTTGAGTGCCTCAGACCCGAAGCCCAACATTGGCGTCTGGGTTCACGGCGTGTTTACGGAGCTGGACGAAGGCAATCGCGTCCGACGCGCAGTTATCGGTTTTGGTGCCGGCGAAGCAAAAATGGACCTGTATGTGGCCGTGAATGACTTAGCCCACCCAGAACAGCCTCTCTACAATGTTTCCGAGAGTGGCGATAGCGGCAAAAAGGTGGGTGCTGCGATCACCATGAATCCGTACGTTGCCGCAGCTAAGTTTGTCATGGAAAAGAACGCGCCGGAAAAAACCATCAAGAAAACGGCCGGCGAAATCTCCCAGGATCTTGTTACGCATCTGAAACAACATCAAGGCATGGCAACTGCGGCCAAGTAGTGGAAGCAAAGACTCTCGCTTCGGCTCGAAGCGCACCGCTTTCTTTTTACTCCTTCGTTTATGCCGGTCTTAGGACTGGACGCGCGGAAACTCTTCGATGTGAAAATCTCCATGGCGCCCGAAGTAGATAACCTTCCGGCCCTTGAGATAAGTGACGTAGCTGGTGGTTCCGGCTTCCATTACGCGACCCAGGAACTCGCGATATTTGCATTTACCTGTCTGACTGTCGTGGATCGCGGCCACGACCTTGTCGGTAGCAAAGCGGTCCCCAATGGGCCCGGCGGAACATGCCATTTTTTCAACGTGTGTGGATCGGTCCGGCATGTAGAAAGTTTCCTCGAGCCGAACTAGGTCGGCGCGATACGATTCGACACCCTCCGCAGTCGAAACACGAACGACCTCGGGAAACGTGATCGTACCCGCCAGGGACTTCGCAAGCGTTTCATGGAGAAGTTGTGTGTCCATCCGGTTTCCTTTCATTCCGTGGGAATCTTGCTGAGCTTGTTGGCCTCCACCAGCTTCTTGAGCGTCGTGACCAGGTGCTTTCGTTCCTCATGGGACAGATGGTGGAAGAATTCCTCGTCGTTTTTGTCGGCGAGTGCGGCGAGACGCGGCACGAGTTTGCGTCCAACCGCGGTCAGACGTATGTCCTGGAAGCGTCGGTCACTGGCCGCCTCGGCTCGCGTTAACAGTCTTTTTTCAAGCAGCCGATCGATCAGCTTGGACACTGCTCCTCGTGAAAGGCCCGTAGATTTGGCAAGCGCACTGGCGGAAGTCACGTCTACATCGAACATTTCACGAACGATGACCCACTCCGCAACCGTGACGCCGCTACCTTCCAGCTTCCTGGCAAAGGAATGCGAGGCGTGGTTCGAGACGAAGCGAAGCCAGAAGCCGATGTGACTTTTCAGGGCAGAAGGGGTCGGTGTCTTCACATGAACACTATAGTTGATAAGGAAACAGTTGTCAAGGCATGTATCAAATCCCGTTTGTCCGTTCTCCTGTCCCGTCGTTCCATTGCGCGTTTCTCAGGGCGCGCTATCCTACGCACAGCATGCCGTCCCTTCGTAACGCCATTTGCAGGCTCCTGACAGCGGCCATGATGGCCTGCGGTTGCAGCGTGTCGGTTTTTGCGAGCACAGTGTCGGAATCGGTGGCGAACGAATCCGAGCTTTCCTTCGCTGTTTGCCCCATCGTCTATCCCTTGGATCAAGCGGCCTCGGACCGCGGCTTACACTACCTGTTCTATGGCAATGGATTTTTCATCAATGACAAAGGCTACCTCCTGACCGCTGCCCATGTCCTCAGTCAACTGGGCGATGCGCCGCCGTACGTGCTCCTGAGGCTATCTATGGCTCCGCCCCGTCTGGTGAAGGCCACAGTCATCGCCACTGATCGCGACCATGATGTCGCCCTCCTGCGTGTCACCCCAAACCCGTTCGAGGCAAGATATCAAGTGCGGTTCTTGCCATTGGCTGTGGATTGGCCTGTAGCTCCCCAGTCGGTTCTGGCTGCGGCGCTGCGCCCGTCGCGATTGCGGGATCCGCACACCTTCGATGTTCTGACTGAGGATCGCCCTGCGGGACAAGTGCTCGCGTATCAATTCTCGCAACTCTACAAAGGACGTCCGAACACCGAATTACTTCTGTTCGGCCACGAGGTGCTGTTAGGTGATAGCGGCGGGCCGGTGGTATCCCCGAATTCGCAAGGTGTCGTTGGAATGATCGAAGGCCGATGGGTGCGCGCCGACGCGGCTGCGCTCCTGACCGCGCCAGATCCGTCCGCCGGTGGAGTAGGCGCCGCCGTGCCCATCCACTACGCCATTTCGTTATTGCAGCAACAGGACGTGGCTTGGCATGCCGCTCGGGAAGCTACCAGGAGCGTTGCTGCGGCCGACGAATCTAACGTCCCAAGCGCACTTTCGCTGGTGCCGGCGCCTTATCCCTCGCAGGCGCTGCAGAGTGGAGAGGTGCTGCTGGATGCCCGGGTTGATCGGAATGGACAACTCGCGGACATCAAGGTCACGCGAGGCGCGACGCCGTTCGTCGATGAAGTTTTGAATGCCGTGCACACGTGGAGCTTCGTGCCTGCTGGCGCCAACGAAGAACGCAAACAAACGCGGATTGGGATCGTATTTCAGTTCGCTTCCCCTGGTCTCCTGGCAGGTAGGACGCCAGAGAGGCACGCTGACATGGGGCTAGACGACGCTTCAGACCACGCGTCTCTTCCGGTCGTTACCACCGAACCGGCCTACTTCACGACGTCAACTACCGGTAGAGCAATAATCCTTTCTGCGCACATTGATACGCGGGGCAAGCCTGAGACGATCGATGTCTTAGATGGAGCGGAATCGGCGGCCTCTGCCGTGGAATTGATGGTGCGCCAGTGGCAGTTTGCACCTGGGAAGTGTGCAGGATCCGAGTGCCGTTCGAACGTGATTATCGTTGTGATTCCGCGCCAAGGCGCCACGCCAGTTCGCGCCCAATCATCCGTAAGCCATTTGCCAGCGCCGACCGAGCCAGCACCGCAGTGAAGCAAGCCTTTACAGTGAATTTATTGCGATCGATCGAAAAACTAGACCTTGAAAACGAAGGTCTTTAGGCCGTAGAACAGAAATCCGGAAAGCATCATGGCGACTGGCAACGTCAGGACCCAGGCCAAAGCCAGGTTGCGCACCGTGCTCATTTGCAAGCCAGAGCGGTTGGCCATCATGGTGCCAGCTACGCCAGAGGACAACACATGGGTGGTACTCACCGGTAAGCCAAGGCCGTCCGCCGCACCGATGGTTGCCATCGCTGTGATTTCAGCCGCCGCACCTTGAGCGTAGGTCAAATGGCTCTTGCCGATCTTTTCGCCGACAGTGACGACAATTCGCTTCCATCCGACCATGGTCCCGAGACCCAGAGCGAGGGCTACGGCAACCTTGACCCAAAGTGGGATAAACCGCGTGGCGCGATCGACGTGGCTCTTGTAATTTTTCAATACCGCCACATCAGAAGCCGCCAACGCTGGCTTGCCGGACTTCTGCATCAGGCGTAGAGCTTCGCTCACGAGATACATGTCGTTACGGAAGTTGCGCACCTGCATCTGCGGCACCTTGGACAGCTCCTTGAATTGCGCCATTTCCGTGCCGATATCGTTGATCATGGTGCGCAGCGCGAGCATAGTCGCGGGCGTGAATTGCTTCGTGCGCACGTAATCCGTTATTTCCTCGTGTGGGTCCCCAATCACCGCGGAGCCTTCCACGTATTTACCGACGGTGTCCGCTGCCTGGCGGGAGACAGCCACAAAGTCCTGCGACTGCCGCGCGGTCACTGCGTGGTTGAGAGCGTAAGTTGTCGGCACGGTTCCGATCAAGATCAACATGATCAACCCCATACCCTTCTGTCCGTCGTTCGAACCGTGGAAGAAACTCACGCCGGTGCAGGTGAGAATCAGTAAACCACGAATCCAGAACGGAGGTGGCTCAGTGCCTTTTGGAGACTCATACAGCCTTTTGTCTTTGATGACGGCTTTCATTGTGATGAAAAGAAGGGATGCCAAAAGGAAGCCGAAGATTGGCGAAAGCAGGAGGGACTTTCCGATATTAGCTGCTTGCACCCAATCGACGCCGCTGGTGCCGCTGTTCGTGCTCATCAACTGATTGGCGATGCCTACCCCGATAATGGAGCCAATCAGGGTATGGGAGCTCGATGCGGGGAGCCCGAGCCACCAGGTCCCGAGGTTCCACATGATTGCCGCAATCAGCAGCGCAAAAACCATGGCAAAACCGGCGCCACTGCCCACTTGCAAAATCAGCTCGACCGGGAGAAGGGAAACGATGGCAAACGCGACGGCACCAGTCGATGAGACGACACCAATGAAATTGCAGAATCCAGACCACACCACCGCGATGTTGGGATCGAGCGAGTGGGTGTAAATGACGGTCGCCACGGCGTTGGCGGTGTCATGGAAGCCGTTGACGAACTCAAATGCCAGAGCCACAAGCAGGGCGATACCCAGCAAGATATAGGGCCAAGCCGAGCCCAAAACCACGTTTCCGAGGTCGCGGGATATGCTTGCGCCAATAAAAATCAATCCCCCGATGAGCACCAAGCCGAAAACTAAAGTGCCAATGCGGCTTGGTCCCTTATTCAGTTTTTCACTGATGACGTGCGAAGAAGCAGAGGTGGGCGTAGTCGCTGTGGCCATGACAATCCTTTCAGGTGCGGGTGGAGACAGGTTCCGTCTTTGGCTCGGAGAACCCTTATAGTGATGAATTGTTACTCGCGGATGAACGCTTAGAAAACACGTCCTAACTGAAAGAACCACTTACGATGACCTGTATCCCCGACGCTACCCCCGATGAAGATCGGACCGAAGGCGGTGTCGGCGATCACCCCGGCCGCGCCGTCGCCGGATAGCTTGGGAGCGCCAAATGGGTCGCCGTACATTTTTCCGACTTCGCCATAGCCGACGAGATAGATGTTTCGCCCGACAAAGGGGGGAAGGGTCAAGACTTGACGGAGATAACCCACCCGACCGACAAAGAATTGGTCGCCGAGGAGTTCGTTCAAACCATAGGCGGTTAAGCGACCCACACCACCCAGGAAGAATTGCGGATCGCCGGTATTTCGGTAACCAAAGGTTGAGCCACCCATGGCGATAAGGAAAATGGAATCCCGGTGGACCGGTTGGAAGAACTGGACCGTAGTCGTAAGTGAAGGGAAAGCCTCGGTGGCGTCCGGGTAGGTGTCGTAGTAGTAGAAATTGGACTGGACGTAGTAGCCCCGTGTCGGGATCACCGCTTGATTGGTGTGGTCCAGGACATAGCGCATGTGGAATGCACCGACTCGGCCGTCGGTCGACGTGAAATCGGGTGTGCCGAGCCGCAGGAATTCGTTGTTGTAGCCGATGCCATAGCCGGCACGAATTTCGCTGAAGTGGCTAATCGCGTAACCGATATCCAGTCCGCTCAAGACGTTGTCGATGCGATAGTCGGCACGCGGGTCGCTCTTTTTGTAGACCAAAAACGTGTACTGGCTTGCCTTCACAAACGGATCGATGAACCACTTGCCGAGTGGAGTCAACGGACGGTAGAGGTCCGAGGAAATCCCGTAAGTCTGGCCGAACTGGAAGTCTGTCCGCCATTCAGAGCGAAAGCCGGCTACGTCCATAAATGTCAGCCGAGCAGCGGCCGTAAAGCTCACGTCGTCGGTCTCTGTCCCATCGATGGAAACTCCAGGCCGAAGTGTAGGAGGCGCATAGCTCTTTTCGTGAACACGGACGAGCAATCCATCCTTGTCATCCTCGCGGATCAGGTCGTAAGTGATGCTGTCGTAGCGGCCGATTCCGGTCAGTCTTGTCAGTAGTTGCTCCAAATCCGTCTGGTTAATGGGTTTCCCGACCAGAGGCTCCAAGAATCTCTGGATGTTATCGGCCGATTCGCCCGTAACCCCGTCAACTTTCAGGAATTGCGGAGTGCCAATCTTGCTTCGAACGCGCGAATTTTTTTGACGCACATACGCCGTCCAGGCATCATCGTCGAGCTCATAGGCCTTCAGAACTTGGGCTTTCTCCTCGGCCGCCGTGTAACCGGCCTTGATCAGCTCGTCGGTCTTCTGATAGTCCATGGTGGTAAATTTCTCGACGTCGGCCTTGACGATCAAATCGGCACCGGCCATTCCGCGGATTTCGGTCTCAGCAATAACGAGCTCGACAGAGCGGCCCAAAATCCCGAACGCAGACTGTATTTCCTTGGCGGCAACCGGAGCGATTTGAAGGTGAACGCCGATGACGACATCCGAGCCCATCTTTCTGACGACGTCGGTCGGGAGATTGTCCACCAACCCGCCGTCCACAAAGATCTGATTGTCGCGACGTACTGGAGCGAAAACACCTGGAATGGACATCGTGGCGCGCATAGCGTCGGATAGGGAGCCATTTTGGAAAACGTACGCCTGGCCCGAAACAATCTCTGTGGAAACACACCGAAAGGGAATTGGCAGGTCATCAAAGGAAGGAATACTCGAGTACGGTAACGTTTCCCGGTCAATGAGGAGATTCACCTGGTGGCCGGAGTTCAGGCCGGGCGGAAGCGTCGCGCCATTTTTCAAACCGACTTGAATGGAATTGGGAATATCCCGCGCATCTTCCTTGCGCCGGAAAGACAAATCCTGATACGGAGTGTCGCCCCCGAGAAGCAGCGACCATTCGGCGTCTTGAACGATGTCGCGAAGTTGGTCGGCGGATTTACCTGTGGCATAGAGGCCCCCGACGAGCCCACCCATGCTGGTGCCCGCCAGATAGTCAATGGGAATGTGGTGATCTTCGAACCACTTCAGCACGCCAATGTGCGCCTCGCCCAAAGCACCGCCTCCCTCCAGTGCAACGCCGATGGTTGGACGCGTTTTAGGAACCGGCTTAACGTTTGGATTGACAGGCGTCGTAGTGAGCGGCTGTTCGGGTTTTTGCGGTTGACCGGGTTTCTCTTGCGCCACACAAGGCAACGAGAAGTACACCAATGATGCGAATATGACATAGCCGAATAGGCGCATGGTAGATCCTCGGATGGAGTGTTGGGCGAGTTGTGAAAAAACGACTCCCAGTTTCACTCACCTTCACCGGACTGGCAAGACGGTTCGCTGCAAGAGTTGGCCCAGTGTGCTGCCGCCTAGACGTTCGCTTCATCCTCGGGATGTGGCTTTCGATGCGCCAAGCCAACTCCAGAAAGCACCAGCGCTCCTCCCAAAATTTGCGCCGAAGTGAGCGGTTCACCCAAGAGAATCGCCGCCATCACAGCAGTAAGAGGTCCTTGCGCGAGCAGGCTCACTGAGGTGACGGTTGCCGGTAGGTGTCCGAGCGCGTAGGTCAACGCGAGATAGCCACCGAGCTGGGAAACCAGACCCAAGCCCAATACAGCCCAAAGCGTTCGGCCATGCGGTAAGCGCAGAGAAATTCCCAATGTGAAATTCATTAGGAAAAGCGCAAGGGTGCTCGAGATCATTGCCAGGCGTAGGAAGCCAAGAGTACTCGTTGACGTTCTGACCCGCTCCGTAGCCAGAAGATAAACGGCAAAGCACGCCGCGGCGGCCAAAGCCATCAGGTCGCCGACGCCGAACCGCGTGTGTTTGCCGAGATCCACCCACAAAATCACGAACGAGCCGCCAAGGGCCAGCAGTAACCCAAACCAGAAAGCCCGCTGCGGCCGCCTTCGGGAAATCAGCCAGCTGAGCAATCCCACGACGATGGGGGAGTTGTTGCCAAGCAGCGTCGCGTTTGCGGCGCTCGTTTTCAGGATGGCGGTGTTATAGAGAGCCAGATCCAAGGCGAAAAACACGCCACCCAACGCGATGATTCCGAACATTCGGCCATCCAGACGCATCCCCTCGCGATCGAAAACAAATGTAGGTAGCAAGACCAACGCGGGAATCAGCATGCGATAAAATGCCGACGCCGAACCGGGAATGTCTGTCCAGCGCACAAAGATTGCGGACCAAGCGATGCAGACGATTCCGCCAACCAGCGCCAGATACGCCGGCAGAACCCGCGCACCCGACCTGTCTGTTTGGGCGGCGCCAACTTCGGCTTCCACAGTGCTCTCCAATCGCTTGCCGCAGAAGTATCCCATACGCTGTCAGCGGGTACAGGTGCCGATTTGGCCGCATAGACCGGTGGTTCCATTGCCCGCAACCTTCTCCAGTCGGTAGGGTTAGATGAGCTTAGGCAGAGGCCGAAGTGTAGCCATCCTTTGCGAGGTTTTCGCCATGACCGCCGCAACCCCCCCCAATCCCACTCCGGCCGCAGATCCGGGAAAGCCTGTCAGTGTGTGGATCTGGACGTTTCGCTTCCTGCGCTGGTCCACCTATCTCGCCGCATTAATCACACTGATCCTGTTGCTCCACAAAATGCCGCCTCCCGCGGTCCAATCCTCCCCGCAAGCAGCGGCGCGCGCCGAAGAAAAGCTGGAGCAAGTGGAGCACACGGTTTCGGAAGGGCAGAAAGCAACTCTCCGGCTGGATGAGAGCGAAGTAAATTCCTATCTGGCGTCGCACCTGGATCTCGCGAAGGATGCTCCTGTCTCCTCGTCCTCCGGCCCTGCCGCCACAACCGCTAACGCGCCGGACGCAGCGCAAGTCTCGGATGGATCCGGCACACCTTCAGCAGCCGATGTGGAGCAAATGCGAAATTCTGTGAAAGACGTTAAAGTGCAAATGGAAGGCGATCAGGTGAGGGCGTACGTCGTGTTCGATGTGCATGGCAAGGACATGACCTTAAACCTAGTGGGAAAGCTGGGTTCTCAGGACGGATATCTGAAATTTGAACCCGTGAGCGGCCAAATCGGTTCTCTGCCCATTCCACAATCCACGTTGGAAACTGCCGTAAAGCGGCTGATGGAATCGCCCGAAAATCGCGAAAAATTGAAGTTGCCGGCGGACGTTTCCGATATGCACATCGAAAACGGGCAACTGGTCGCAACGTATCAGTAACCCGCGACCACTGAAATCCTCGCCTCAGGCGCGCGTGTTCTTCATAATGCTGGCAGCCCAGAAAATCCACAGAATCGTGCAGATTGCCAACGAAAGCCGTACGTCCAGAATCGCCGCCAGCGTTGCGAGTAAATATGCCGGTGGCCCAAACATATATTGATGACACGTCTTGTCGATGAACTCTTGTGATGCATTCGCCGAGAGCAGCGGCTTGCGAAACGCCGCGCGGATGAAGAGATAAAAGCATAAAGCCATAAACACGAATGTTCCTGAATAGAAGGCCGCGGCCATTTTTGCCGCTGGGGTTTCCATGTACGACGCCAAAACCGACGTGGGGTAGGGAACGAACGTTACGCCAAGCAGGAGGCAGCCATTGGCATAATGTAGCCAGGCATCGGTGCGACAGACGTTGCGCAAAATGGCGTGATGGTGGACCCACATGATGAGGATGGTGAAGAAGCTCGTGACCAGGCCGATGTAGCTAGGCCATTGTTGAAGCAGCGCTCTGCCGAGATCCGCTGAAGAGCCACTGACGCGCAAATCGGGAACTTTCAATTCCAGGACGAGAAGGGTTATGGCAATGGCAAAGACGCCGTCGCTGAATGCTTCTAGTCGGCCGGTTTCTTTTTCCGGACGCGGTTCGATCGTTTTCGATTCCATTTTGGTAGTGAATTCAGCCTAAAGAGTAGCATCCTGCGAACGAATTCGAAGCGCATGGCGCTAGTAGCGCTTGTCCGTTCTCACCGCTAACGCAAAGATTGCTGAAAATATGTAAGGATTGGCTATACTACGGTGCCAGCCAGCCGGGGTAGGAATGGACGACGAAAAGAAGAACCAAAAGCAGAGAACAGATCGAGAGATCACGCGGCGCGATTTTCTCAATGGTGTAGCCATTGGAGCGGGCGCGAGTTTGCTGACGGCTTCCCTAAATGCTGAAAAGCTCCTCGCCGCCGGAATACTGGACGAGCCTGTTCCGGAAAAGGCTCCCGATTATTACCCTCCCGCCAAAACGGGCATGCGCGGGAATCATGACGGAAGCTTCAATATGGCTCACCGCATGCGCGATGGAGAAAATGCAAACGCGCTTGGCGAACCTGCGCAGACGGGCGAAAGCTACGACCTCATCGTTGTGGGCGGCGGCATTAGTGGTTTGGCGGCGGCATATCGTTTCCGTCAGAAGGCCGGAAACAGGGCAAAAATCCTGATCCTGGACAATCATGACGATTTTGGCGGCCACGCCAAACGCAATGAATTCGAGGTCGACGGCCGCCTGCTTCTCAGCAACGGTGGAACGCAATCAATTGAAAGTCCGGGGAACTACAGCAGGGAAGCAAGGGGTTTGCTAAAAGAGCTTGGCATCGACACGCGCAAATTCTACAGAGCCTACGACCGCCAGCTTTACGCGACCCTGGGTACGGCCGCCTTCTTCGACAAGGAAACGTTTGGTGAAGATCGGCTGCTGACGGGCATGAACGCTACGCCGTGGCCGGAATTTCTTGCCAAGAGTCCGCTCGGCGATGCCGCGCGCCAAGACATAGCGCGTGTCTACACCGACAAGGTAGATTACATGAAGGGGCTTTCGCGACGACAGAAGATCGAGCAACTGAAAAGAATCAGCTATGCGGAGTATCTGACGAAATATTGCAAAGTTACGCCCGAGGCCTTGCCTTTCTTTCAGACTTTCCCCCATGACCTGTTTTGCGTCGGGATCGAAGCCGTGCCTGCTCTTGCCTGTTACGAAGGCGCGGACGACTATGAATCATTTACCTATCCTGGCTTCGATGGATTGGGTTTGCCTAAGCCTGAAAAGGAAGAGCCGTATATTTTTCATTTTCCGGATGGCAATGCCACGATTGCGCGGCTTTTGGTGCGCTCTCTCATTCCTGGTTCGATCCCGGGGGGCTCGATGGAAGACGTGGTTACGGCCAAGGCGGATTACAGCCAACTGGACCGATCGGAACATCCAGTGCGCGTGCGACTGAACAGCACCGTCGTTAACGTCAAGCACACAACATCTGTGAACTCCGCCAGAGAAGTGCAGATCACGTACACGCGTGGGGGCCAGCCGTACGCCGTGAAGGGGAACCAGTGTGTCCTTGCCTGCTACAACGTGATGATTCCCTACGTCTGTCCGGAACTGCCGCAGATGCAGAAGGACGCGCTCTCTTATCTTGTGAAGGCACCGCTGGTTTATACCCATGTGGCGATTCGCAATTGGATTCCATTTTCCAAGCTGGGCGTGCATCAAATCGTTTCGCCCGGCAGCTACCATACCCTTACCGCTCTCGATTTTCCCGTGAGCCTCGGCCAGTATGAGTTTTCCAGCAAGCCGGAGGAGCCGGCGGTTCTGTTCATGCTCCGAACGCCGTGCAAGCCCGGCTTGCCTGTCCGCGATCAGAATCGCGCCGGCCGTGTCGAGTTGCTGCAAACACCGTTTGCCAAGTTTGAGCGAAACATTAGGGATCAGCTTGGCCGCATGCTGGGGCCCGCGGGGTTTGATCCCACTACCGATATTGCCGGGATCACGGTTAACCGCTGGGCTCACGGGTATGCCTATACACCCTTTGGTCTCGACACTCCGGACTGGAAGCCCGGTGAGCAACCCTGGGTTCGCGGCCGCCAACTCTTCGGCCGCATTGCCATCGCCAATTCCGACTCGGGCGCCAGCGCGTACACGGACGTGGCGATCGATCAAGCCTATCGCGCTGTAAACGAATTGGTGGCTCAACGCTCGTGATGTTCCTGGTTGAGCCTTCGTTCTGAAGTAGTACTTTGGCCATTCCGGATTTCCAACTCTTTGAGAGTTCTGCTCTAATCGGAAAGTGTCCATTCACACGGCAACTTTTGATCTTGCCTAGGGGGAATTACCGTGAAGAATTTCATGCTGGCTGGCGCCGCCCTGCTGTCAGTCGTCGCCCTGACCCCGGCGCGCCAAAGTTCGACCAGTGACGAAGGCGGCCGCGTTCTTGCTCTCGAAAAAGTATGGAACCGCGCGCTGGAAGAGAAAGACACGAAGGCACTGGACATGCTCCTGGCAAGTACGCTGGTTTCCGTTGATATCGACGGAAGCGTCCAAACCAAAAGCGAGTTTCTGGCCAGCGTCAAAGCGCCTGATTATCAACCTTCTCAGGCGGTTACGGAACAAAGCAACGTGCAGGTTTACGGAGATGCGGCCGTCGTGATCGGCATCTTTCGGATAAGAGGAACGGATAAAGGAAAGCCCTTCTCCCATCGCGAGCGCTTCGTGGACACGTGGGTTAAGACGAACGGAGCGTGGCAATGTGTGGCCACCACAAGCAATCTCATCACGGCAAAACAACCGGCGGAATAATTCGAACCAATCGCGGCGACCTTTCGGAGGGATTTCCAGGGGGGAACTGCTTGCCAGCTTGCTACCAGTCTGCGTACTTCGAGCCGTCGAGTGCGGTTCCTTGCGATTTAGAGAAGACGTCAAACACGTTGTCTCCACCCCAGCTTGTCGAGTCCGGATCGTCCTGAATCGAGCGCATTCCCCAGTCCCTCTGGCCAGTCATCGGATCGACGGGAATCCGCCGCAGAAAGCGGACTTTCTTGTTTCCAGCGATCACGACGCCCTTCACCAACGTGTCCAGATCGGGAGGATATCCATTGCTGGTGACCTCGGTCCGAAACGCCATGGAATCGGCCATGTCTTTGTAATGGTCGATGGCATTGCGAATTTCACGCAAATTTCTGTGCAGTTCCGCTTCGCGGCTGCGGACAATGGTAATGCGCACCAGAGGTTCGGCCGCGCTGGCTAGAATCAGAAGGATGCTGCAGGCAATGATTAATTCGAGAAGCGTCATGCCGAATTCGGCGGTGCGCTCTTTCCTCCGGAAACGGTTGAAAGGTCGAATTCGTTTCATCGTCGTTGCTATGGCCGGCAAACCAAGGCTGCGTTCTGATTCAGCCGAGAATGGCTCCGGGGCCTGGACTCGAACCAGAATAATCAGCTCCAAAGGCTGATGTCCTACCAATTAGACGACCCCGGAGTCGTTGTAGCTACTACATTTACATCATGCAGCAGCCTCTGCCTTTGGGTCAAACGGGTCAATGACAGCAACTTCGGGTCCAAACCCAGAAACGAAATCAGGTACTCGCGCAAGTTCGTCCTGCATAAAATCAGGACGCAGATGCGTGTAGCGATTGACTATTTCCTCGCTACCGTGCCCGATCCACTTCTTTATGACGACCATAGGCGTTCCCGCCATCACGAGCGTACTGACCCGATGATGCCAGTAACCGTGCATGCCGCCACGTTCTAGCCCGAGTTTGCTGAGCAGCGGATAAAGACTTCCCAGGAGCTAGCCCAACTGTCAAAGTCGAGCACGGGCAAAGTAAACGCAAACACAGGCCACCTTACTTGCGAAGCCGACGCTACGCCCAACACCGGACTCCGCGAGCTGGCCGTTTATACGGATAGTCTCGTATCGGATGGGGGGCAAAGCGTCGAAGCCAACTGCTTTCGTGCTCGAAACAATCGTGAACGAATCGCGCCCGGTGCCACCTGCAGCATCGCACCAGCTTCTTCTGTGGTGTATTCATAAAGCTCGCAGAGCAGAAGGACAGCACGCTGCTCCGAACTCAATTGCGAGAGTTTCCGCATCAAGGCACGGTCACTTTGCTTTTGCGAAAGGATCTGCTCCGGATTTGGTCCTGGGTGCGGGAGCGAGTCCACCGCTTCCGCTCGTTCTTGAAGGACGGAGCTTTCCGACGAATAGGTTCGCTTGCGCTTGCGAAGAATTGTGATCGCTTCGTTGACGAGTATTCTGGCCAACCAACTGCGAAACGCACCTTCGTACTTAAAACTCTCCATCTTGCGGAAGGCCACCAGGGAACAATTCTGAACGGCGTCTTCGGATTCTTCGTGGTTGCGCAGAATGCGTTGCGCCAAGCGGTAAAGAATTGGCCGATACCGTGAAAACAAAATCTCAAACGCGTTCCTGTCTCCTTGCAGGCCATCCGAAATCAATTTGCTATCATCCACATGCGCCTCCACTTCGCTATGATCGTTCGCGTTTTTGTCCCTCACGTTCCCTCCAAAATGCCCCGAAACACATAGCCGCACCCGGCCAGGCCTATCGCAACACACAAACGCTTGTCTGGTACCGTAGTTGGAACGATGGTCGCCACCAATACCCACTTAACGCGACTCGGACATAACCACTTGCACATGGCCTTTACTAGACGGCGCGCCATTTGCCCGGCCTTCACTATAGTCGAACGGCCGTACCGGAATTCGACAAAGCAGAGCAACTGGGACTATTTCTTGGCTGCGTTCGCTGCCATTCGAGCGCGGAACTGTTTTTCCTTCTGAATTTCTTCGTCGCTGAAGGCAGATGCGAAATCTTCGGGCTCAAAGACCTGACGGATCTCTATGTCGGTCTCGCCTTCGTTGGGGCAGCGCTTGACCCACTCGATGGCCTCCTCGAGAGACTTGACCTGCCAGAACCAGAAGCTGGCGATGACTTCCTTGCTTTCGGCGAAGGGACCGTCAGTGACGATGGGGCGGTTCTTGCCGGAGAAATGGACGCGGGCGCCGTTGGAGGAGGGGTGAAGACCGTCATAGCCTATCAGGACCCCGGCTTCCAAGAGGTCGTCGTTGAATTTGTTTATGTCGGCCATGAGCTGGGGATCGGGGAGTGCGACTTCGTTCTTGGAGTCTTCCGTGCATTTGACGATGACCATGAATCGCATTGTGTTTGTCCTTTCGGGTTGAGTTGGGCCGACGTTCAAGTTCATAGCTTAATTGCTGCTCTACCCATACGTCGAACGAGAAGGTGCAGAATCGACACGGAGAACCGAGAATATTCTCGGTAGCTCCTTGTTAACGAAGGTGCTTATTGAGCACGACACAGTTCACGAGAGGCGTCTTTCGCCTAGATTGGAAGAGAAGGCCCTCGGTCCTGCCGTTTAGGTGCTTTCGTAGCATCTCCATCACATATGGTTTGACGTTGATCGAGCGGGTTGCGTTCTTCGTTTTTGGTGACCCGGCTCTCTGTTGGTACATACTCTTGTTGATGCGGATGACGTTGTTCTCAAACAACAGGTCATCCACGGTCAGAGCATATAGCTCGCCAGACCGGGCACCGGTCTCAGCCGCTAACCTAAACAACGCCTTGTACTGTTGTCCCTTCGCAGCTTCGACGATCCTCTGAACTTCTTCCGCTAGATAGCACCGGGGGTCGTCATCCACTTCGTCTTTCGACGGGTAGGAGACCGCCCCTCTGCCAAACTTCTTCCCTAGAGCCGTCTGCAACGTATTGACGATCCCTTTAATGGTCGCCGGCGATAAGTGCGCAAGCTCCTTCGCACCGATCCACTCGTTGACAGCTTGGGCCGTGATGAGTTCCAACGGGGTCTTTCCCCACCTTTCAAGAAGAAAGGTCAAGTAGCCACCACTTCTGCGATTACGCGAAGGGGTTGACAGTCAAATCGGGTCCTAACAGAATCCTTATGTCTTGGACGTTATTCTTCCTTGGCAACGAGAACAGTTTGATTGGCACCGCCGAAGGCAGCTCCCAACTGCCATTCCCAGAAAATTTCGTTGCCTGAGTAGCGAAGGGGAGACTTATGCGCATTTTATTCATTCGGGCTTCATTGTTGAGTTTTGCTTTGCTCAGCTTCTTCGGCTTCGGCATTTACGCTGCGGACGACACACCGGATGATGGCAAGAGTTCCGATTCCACTGCGAAGCCCGTCGCAAAATCGCCTTTACCGTCCACTCCTGCGCCCGGCCTCACCGAACGCGAGCAGTGGATGCTCGAACGCATCGAGCAACTCGAAAAGCGCGTCGCCGAACTCGAATCCAAAGAATCAGGCGCGGCCGCATCTGCTAGCGTCAGCCCAGCTAAGTCTGCGCCGGCTGCCGCAGCTCCGGCCACCATCGCTGCGACGCCACCCAATTCCGCTGCCCCAGCCGCAGCTCCAACGACTGCAGCCATTGGCCCTAGCTCCTCCAGCTCCGCGGTCAATCCGCAAGGGCAGCCGGCCCAAGGAAACGCTGCGATTTCCACAACCGCGAACCAAGAACCCGTCGCGCCCTTTTCCGATGCCGACTGGACCTGGCTCAACGGCAACGCCCGCACCAAGGACATCTATTGGGACACGAAATTCTTCACCCCGGAAATCCGCGCTGACACGCACTACGTTGCAGATTTCAACCACCCCGCCGATCACTCCATGGGGGGATCCAGCGAACTCTTTCGCACCTATGAAGTGCAACTGGAGCAACTCGGCGTCGGCGGCGATTTTCACTACGATAATGTTCGCGCCCGTCTCATGACCCAGTTTGGTATGTATTCGGAAACCACGCCGCGCAATGACCCTAGCCCCGGCCACGGCCAGTGGGATCTTTTTACTGCATATCGCTACGTTTCCGAAGCCTACGGCGGCTACCACTTCAATGTTCTGCATGGCATAAACGTGGACGCCGGCATCTTCATGTCCTACATTGGCCTGTTCAGCTACTACAATTTCGACAACTGGGCCTACCAGCCTTCTTATGTTTCCTCCAACACTCCATGGTTTTTCAACGGCGTGCGCGTCCAAATTTTCCCCACGGCACATTTGAAGATTGAGCCGTGGTTCATCAATGGCTGGCAGTCCTACGCCTCAGCCAACCACAAACCGGGCTTAGGAGGACAGATTAAATGGACTCCGAAGCCCTGGATGAACATCATCTCTAATAATTACGGTCTGGGCGAGGATGACCTCTTCATTAAAGGCCGCAGTCGCATCCACACCGACAACAGCATTGAGATCAAGTATTACGACAACAATGAAAAAGCTTTAGACAAAATGGCCTTCTCCCTCACCGGCGATTTGGGATGTGAATACGGTTCGGGCGTCAGCTGCTACGGCGACCACAAGGGCGGACCGAAGCAGAGTTTTGTCGGCTGGATGGGCTACAACCGCTTCTGGTTCCACCGCGATCTCTTCGGTCTCACCATTGGTGGCGGCCAAATCAACAATCCAGGACGCTATCTCGTCCTCATTCCGCCCATCAATGGCGAAACTGCGGTCTCCGCGGCCACAAATTCACCGTACTTCACCGGCAATCCCGGCGATCCCTTCAAGGCTTGGGATTCTTCCGTCACCTTCGACTACATGCCCAAGCAGTACATCACGTTTCGCTGGGAGTATGACTATCGCCACGCCAACGTCCCCTACTGGTCTGGTCGCGGCGGCATTACTCCTCCCGGCGGCAACAACGGCTCGCCGCAATACTACGTTTGCAGCAGCGGTGCCACATCGGGTCAAAGCACACTCAGCGCCGCCGAAACCGCCTGCGGCGGCGGACTCAGCAGTGTCTGGTTCCCCGACCTGCGTAAAGACGAGTCCTTCATCGATATGGCCATCATGGTTAAGTTCTAGCAGCATAGACAGGTGCTTGTCCGCCATTTCAGGCGCCGCTGGGGAGTCCCTCTCCAGTGAGTCAAGGAGGAGAGAGATTCCATCTCGGCTGCGCTTGGAATGGCGGCGCGGTGAACCGACCGGTCCCCGCAAAAAATCTCATCCTTTCCATCTGTTTTTTGCGTATCCCTCTTGACTGCCACAAGCGTAGACTCCCGCTATCCCGCAATCCTATTCGAAGGAGTCCGCCATGCTGAACCGTACCAACAAGGTCAGACTCATCATCGGTACTACCGTCCTGCTTGCCGCCGTGACTTTCCTCGGCACCGCCGCTGCACAAAAAGCCTCGGCACCCAAACCTCAGGATCGCCTCACTCTCGGTGAAGAACACGTTAAACAGCTTCTTTTGCTTATGGACGCCGACAAAAACGGCATGGTCTCCAAACAGGAGTACATGCGCTACATGGAAGCGGAGTTCCAGCGTCTCGACAAATCCCATGAAGCGCAACTCAACGCTCGGCAACTAAACCAGGCCACCGTTTCCGCCTCGCGTTTCACCGGCAAGTAGCCACCCTGAACGCGCCGCTGTTTGAAGGTATTGTTACTGCACGTGCGTACGATGGAGGGCTCGCCATCCTGGTGACTCGGACCTTCCGAGTAGACACGGATATAGGCACTTTCGCATGATCTATCGATTCGGACTCATTGCGTAACAACAAGAGGCGATGGGCAGAGAAGATTTCTTATTGTCAAATTCAGGGTTCGTTGGTCTCCACCTGAGCTGATCGTCACCTGAATCTTACGCCCTGGTTCTCCATGTAGTTGTCTCGATAGGTCTTCCTGACGCATCTCGATGGTGTTCAGTCCATTAACCGACAGTATTTGGTCACCCACTTTGATGTCACCAAGATTCAGCAAAATCTGCTTATGCCCCTTGTTCAAGAGATCGCAAACCACGTCGCGGACTGCGGCGCTCTCTTGGCCAAGTTCAATCCGTCCGCTGATATCCACAACCATGCGGAGAAGGATGAGCTGATAAATCTTCGAAAGCTGTCCAATTTGGAACACTTCCTCGAATAGAGTCCGCGCCATCCACCCCGGAGTGCGTAGTGACCTCACGTATTCACTTGTATTAAACTTCCGTATTAAGTATGGTTAACATGAAAAACACGCCCATAGAAGTTTATGATTCGATCGCTCCATTTTATTTTCCGTATTGTGACTTCGTTGCTGCTCTTTGCTCTTCCTTCCATCGCTTCTGCTCAGGGTGAAACTACCAGCGCCATCGTCGGCCAGGTCACTGACGCCAGCGGCGCTGCCGTGCCCGGCGCCAACGTGACAATCACCAACGCGGAAACTGGCGCAACGCGAAGCGCGCACACCGACAACGATGGCCGCTTCAACTTTCCACAACTAAAGCCAGGCACCTACTCTGCAAAAGTGGAATTCCCGGGCTTCGAACTAGAACAAAATCAAAACGTCTCCGCGGCTCTGGGGCAAAAACAAACGATCGATTTCAGGTTAAGAACGGCGGGCCTCAAACAAAGCGTCGAAATATCCAGCGAAGCTCCGATTCTCAATCCACAGAATGCCAACACATCAACATCCCTGACTGCTCCGGCACTCGAAAATCTTCCCAATCCCGGCAGCGATTTAACTTATCCTCTCCAATTCGCCCCAGGGGCCTTGATCAATACTGCGGGAAGCGGCAACGATTTTGTCGGCAGCTCAAACGGCTATGGCAACGTGGAGTTCAACGGCCTTCCTGCCCTCTCAAATGGCTACATCGTAGACGGCTTGGAAACGAATGATCCGTTGACCAATCTGAATAGCGGACTTTCGACCAATTTGGTCCTGGGGTTGAACTCCATCTCGGAAGTTACAGTCAACACGCTATCCTACTCCGTCGATCAAGGTCGCTACGGCGCTTCGCAGGTGAACTACGTCACGAAATCCGGCTCCAATCAATTTCATGGCAATTTATACGAACTGTGGAACGGTTCGCGCTTTAACGCTGCCGACTATTTCACGAACTCCACTCCCGGAAATCATAAACCGCGCTCCACGGTAAATCATTTTGGAGGAAGCTTGGGCGGGCCGATTCTCCACGACAAATTGTTTTTCTTTTTTGACAGCGAGTGGGTTCGCATCGCGCTGCCCATCGTTACCGCAACTACCGTCCCTGCGTCCGCATTCCAGAACTATGTTCTGCAACAATTGCCGCTCGGGGGGACGGATTCTGTTACGGGGCAGGTCTATCAACCTTCGCCACAATCCGTGCCTTTCTATCAAAAAATGTTTTCGCTTTATGGAAATACCAACGGTACGCCGCTGGCGATTCTTGGCTGTCCGTTCGATGTTGACGGAATCGCGCCGGCAGTTCGGAATGATGGAAACGGCTGCGCCAATCGCCAAAGCATCTCCCATTCCAGCGACGATCACGAGCAGGTTCAGACCATAAGAATTGACTACAACTATGATCAGAAGAACATCACTTGGTATCGGTTCCAGGCCGATACCGGCCTCCAGGCTGCCTATACGGATCCAATCAATCCTGTGTTCAACGCAATCTCTCCGCAGCCGCTCTATTCTTTTGCCGCCGGTTATACCCACGTGTTTTCCGAAAAACTGGTGAACTATTTCAATCCTGCCTTTTCCTGGTACGAGAGTCTTTTCGGCCCCGTCAATCTTCAACAGACGCTTTCCGCTTTTCCTATCGTCTTGCAAGGAATTGGCGCGAATGCACCGTTTACCACGCTTGGGGGACTGGATAACACTTGGATTCAGGGGCGACGTGCTTCCCGCTTCTTCATCAACGACAACCTTGCCTGGAGCCACGGGCCTCACGAATTTCGCTTCGGAACCAACACCCGGATCCTTCGCCTGAATGATTATGACTTCGGCGAAGGTGTTGTTCCGACCGTTACCTACACCACGTTGCCGCAATTTATTTATGGAGTCGCTTCAACCGCTACCCAGACCTTCCCCACTTCAGCGAATGAGCCTTTCAATTTTCTTAATCTGGATTTCTATGCGCAGGACACTTGGAAATTGACCAAACAATTGACTTGGACCTTCGGGCTTCGTGACACGTTCAATTCCAATCCCTTGAATCCTCACGATCAGATTGCCCGTTTACATGGGTCATTCGATTCCATATCACATGATGTGAATCAACCCCTGAACGCTGCTATTCAAACCGGCATCGGAAATGTCTTTTCTTCTACACCTCTGGCCATTCTTCAGCCGCGTACGGCGATCGCCTGGCAAGTTAAATCCGATACTGTTCTTCGCGCTGGATTTGGTCTGTTTAGCGATATTTTGCCCGGTAGCGTCGCTGATGTCGTCGGCTTCAATCCACCCTATGTCAAAACGTTCCAGGGAGGCCTTCTTGGAACCGTGGGCGGCACAAGAATCGCGCCAGGAATTCCCAATAGTGCCGTCGATGCGACAGTGGCTGCAAATCAATCGTTCAGCACGGGATTTTCCCAGGGCGAACTTTCTTGTGCATCGGCACTGGCGAACCCTGCAATGTGCCTGCCCCCCGTCGCCATCACCGCTGTTCCCCAAGGAGAACTCCACGCCCCTTACTTCATGCAGTGGAGTCTTGGTCTGGAACATCAATTCGGCTCGGCAGCCAGCTTCAAAGCACAATATGTCGGCACGCGTGCCGTCAATCAGCCATACATGACTCAGGTCAATGGCTATCAAACTGTCTGCGACGGCTGTTTTGCTCCATTTCCCTATGCGCAGCCCACCGATTCACGATTCGGTGCCGTTGGGCAATTGTCTACCGGCGCAAACAGCCACTACGATGGACTTCAGCTTACGGCGATGAAGCGCTTAGGCCATGGTCTTATGGGGCAAATCAACTACACCTGGAGCCGTTGCATGGACACCGTCTCAAACGGAGGCTTCTTGCAGTTTTCGGCCGGCGGCATTCTTGCCCCGCTCCCCGGCGAACTCGCTCGCGATTACGGTCCCTGCGACTACGACATCCGCAACAATCTCAACGCTCAATATGTCTATCAAGTGCCGCTCAAGTCCGAAAGTCACTACCTCGGATATGCTTTGAACGGCTGGCAAATCTCGGGAACAGTGTTTTGGCATAGTGGTATTCCGTTTTCGGTACTCAGCGCGTCATATTCTGCAAACGGAAATGGCATGGTGAATGGAAGCGGACCGCAATTCGCAAGCATCGTTCCCGGCGTGCTGCTCTACGAGCACAAACCAATTCCGGGAGTCACACAACCGGGCACAGTGCAATGGCTCAATCCCAATGCGTTTGTATCCACCGTGGATCCGAGCACTGGGGCGTGTTATGGAGGCGACAGCCCCAAGAATTGTCAGTTCGGAACTCTCGGCCGTAACGCCTTGCGCGGCCCCAACTTTGCCTGGAGCGACTTCTACATAACGAAGTGGTTTCCAATTACCGAACAGGTCAAGATGCGTTTCGACATTCAATTCTTCAACGTTTTCAATCATCCCAATTTCGGTCTTCCTAGCCTCGTTCTGGCGGGCATTCCCGGTAAGCCCTCCACTCAGACTGGTTTTGGTGCGCTCAACTACACTACTTCGCCCCCTACAGGCTTGCTCGGCGTTGGTTTGGGCGGAGACAGCACCCCTCGCATGATTGCGTTTCAAGTGCGCATCGAGTTCTAAGAAACTGTGTAATGTTTCGCATGAGCACTAATTTAACGACTGCTCGGCCTGGCAGCCACTTGCGGAGGATTAGGTCCGCTCAGCGGGAGACCTCCATACCAAGAATCGCCCGAATCCTCTGACGCTCAACCACCTCGCGAGGCGACTTACCGGGCTTCTCAAGCCATCGCTCAAAATCGGCCATCTTGACCTCGTGATCGACGCGAACGCTTCCGACTGAAACGTGGACAACATTCAGTCCTCCGGGAATACCCGCGACCCACTCGTCGCGTCGGAGCGCGGCGAGAGCTTGAGCGACCGCTTCAAATAATGTCGCGGCTGTCACATCGACCGAATGCGTGCGGCCGTCGATATCCCGGATTGTGACGCGGCAGGAGCGGACTTGCATCAGGGCAAGATATCATATTCGCTTTTTGTTCGCTACAATAGTCGGGATGCGCGAACCGTAGTAGTGTCGCTTCCCAAGGTCTGCGAAAAGGCCCCGGTGAGTTCGGGAAGATTTGACGCCAAATGGATAATAGAACGAGAAAGAACAGGAGCAACCCCAATGACGCCACGCGGAAAAGTGAGAGCGAAGGCCGTGAGCCCCAAGCACCGATTCGCTGTTGGTGCACGCGTTATGGTGAAAATGCCGGTGTGGTTGGTGTAATAACGCAAGCTGACGATGAGCCAACAGTCCTTTGGGAATACTGGCACACAATCAAGACAGATCATCGAGAACGTAGGGAGCCCGGTTGCAATCTTGAATTAGTGCCTAGACCGGAAATAAACTCGGAGGCAGACGTGAAGGAGTCGATTCAAAACATTAATTGTATGGCCATAATCCGCGCGTGAACCTGAACAGCACCGACAACTCTACGAACATCGCCTACATATCTGGCGATCTGTTCGTCCAAATGAACGAGAAGGCCAGTTCAATCAACGACGAGAACGCACGCAAGGAAATTCTTGCTCGGCTGGACGAGCTAGAAAGGACGCAAGGCTCAGGCGGGGTTTTGCGGGCATATCAGAACTTTATAACTTCAGCCGCAAAAAAGCGGTGTTCCGAGGCCCAATGCGCCTGGGCTTTGTTTTTGCTAGAATCGAAAGGTTGAGCACTCCTCCGGAGAGGTGGCCGAGCGGTTTAAGGCGCACGCTTGGAAAGCGTGTGTAGGTTAACCCCTACCGTGGGTTCGAATCCCACCCTCTCCGCCATACCTTGTTTTGTACAGTCCGAAGAGATCCTTTACAGAACGTTCCGGAGACATAGTTTACACTTTCGGGCCAAAAGGGTTATTTAAGGACTGCAGGGTTTTTTCCTCCAGATCGATATAATCAAGATCGTAGTCCATAAAAGTGTAACCGTCGATTCTAGGACGTCTTGATTAAAGCAGTCGACTTATGCTGCTGGACGTGATTTTTGTCCGGCGAGCTCAGCAGCGAGGTTCCAAGGCAGCAACTCCTCGATGCGGTTGATGGGGTGTTCGGCGATTCGCGAGAGCACTTCACGCAGGTACGCTACCGAGTTCAGACCGTTGAGTTTTGCTGTCTCGATGAGACGGTAGATCGCCGCTGCGCGTTCGCCTCCGGCATCCGATCCACCCATACGAAGTCACTTTCCACATGAAAGCTGAAAGACATTACTGCGAAACCACAGCCGCTACTAGGAACTGAGAGAATGTCACTAAGGCCGTTGCGAACGTTCCGAAGGTCACAACTTACTTTCGCTCTCGATGAGCGTTCGCAGCACCGTTTGCAGCGTTACATTTCCTTTGCGAGGGCCGGTGTGACCACCCTGGAATTCGATCCGTCCTTCATTGAAGCCATCGAGCATCTGAATGGGTGGCGTAGGGTTCCTCATGCCCTGTGATTTGAACAGTGACTCCCAGGTCTCGCGCGGTACCACTTCCACTCTCACAGGACGGCCGAGCAGATTTGCAAAGGTAGCTGCGATCTCATTGGGAGTCACGCGATGCGGTCCTTCCAATTCGACAATCCTATGACCGCTCCACGTTTCCCGGAGCAGTTCGGCAGCCACTTGCCCCATGTCCGCGGTAGCAACCATTGGTACTGGCTTATCGAGAGGCTGCAGGCGGCTTGGCATAACGCCATTCTTGGTTGCCGAAGCGACGTCACAGGCGGAGTTCTCCATGAACCATCCTGGCCACAGAAAAGCAATTGGCAACGACAACTCGCTAAGGGCCTGTTCGATGATCGTATGTTGCGAGAGCAGGTACGCCGGAGCGCCATTCCGAGTCCGTAACGTAAGTACAATTGTATTGACATTTTTCGTTTTCAACAGATATGCTGTCTTGTCGCGACCAGCTATGCGATTCATATGGGATGAGAACAAGAACCGCCAAAATCTTCGCAAGCACGATGTTCGCTTTGAAACCGCCGTTCTCGTTTTCGACGATCCCTACGCGATTACGCAGCGTGACGTCACTTTTGAGGATGAGGAACGTTGGATAACGGTCGGAGTCATAGGGCCGGGTTCGATTCTAGTGATCGTTCATACTTTTTATGAGAACACGATGAAGAAGTTATTCGTGTCATCTCGGCTCGCGCCGCCGAGTTCCACGAAAGGAGAGCCTATGAGGAAGCTCACAAAGGAGCAGAAGCGAGACATCCGAGCGATCGCCGCAAAAAGAGACGAGGGCATTGACTTTTCGGACGCTCCCGCGGTTGTCGATTGGAGCGGAGCCGAAATCGGCAAGTTCTATCGACCAACGAAGAAGCCCGTTACGATGCGTCTGGATTCCGACGTCATCGCGTGGCTCAAAGCCGACGGCCCTGGTTATCAGACTAAGGCGAATTGGCTGCTACGGCACGCCATGCTTAACTTCACGGGTGAAAAAAGTCTTAGCAAGCACAGTATGGAGCGGCGCCGCAAGGCCAGACCCCAGAGAAGAAAATCTTCTTTATAAGGACCACCCGTGGACGAGTTGGGTGAGAGCGGACGACTTCCATCGCAATTTCCGCACTCCCCGGCGCTAGGCGCACGGCTCGAAGCGCATCCTTGCGGCTCATCCCCTCTTTCATCTTTTCTTCAGCTGCCATCTCCAGGAAGCCGCTTAGTTCTTCGTCCAACTCCCCTTCGACCCGATCCTTGCGGAACAGCGATCGGAGTCCGTTTGATAGGCTTCGCAGCAATGACATGGGCTCTTACTCGTAACGAAGTGCGACCATCGGATCAACGTTCGCGGCTCGACGCGCGGGAATGTGTTTAGAGAAAGGACAGCAGCCGCCTGCTGGAGCTTCTTTGACGGTCCACGTACTCGTTCGATTCGGGGAACTGCTGCCAGAGCTTCACTAGCCGTTCGTAGCACGCGTACGCGGGTTGAGTGCGATGTTGGTGAGCATAAAACGTCCCGAGGGCTTCTTCGGCGGCGGCGAGCGGAATTAAGCTGGTGAGCTCCTCGGGCTTAGCGCTCTTTTGGGCCTCATCGCGGGCCTGGCGCAGCAGGCTTTCCGCGCCTGGCAGATTCCCACTCGCGGCGTTCGCCCTACCCGCCAGAATCATTGCCTGCACCACGTTGTTGCGATCGTCCGGGTTTTGCGCCCCAATTTCCCTCATGGCCGCGAGCGCAGAATCGGCAGAACTGCGAGCTTGCGCCAGACGGCCTGCCTGCAGTTGCGCGCCCCCCAATTTCACAAATGCCTCCGCCAGATCGGAAACAGCCCTGCGGCGATCGCCTTTGTTCGAAGCGATCATTTGGTCGAGCATTCGCATCGAATCACCAGCCAAGCGGATAGCGGTAGGCGGATCAGATTCCTGGAGACAGTACGAGATTTTCAGCTTGGCCACTTCCACACTGAACTGGGCCGCCCTGTTGTTCGGATCGCGCTCAAGCATCTGCTGTGCTGTCTGCAGATATAGGTTTAGGTTTTCAAGCGCACGCTTTGCATCGCCATAATTTGGATATGCATCGTTGAAGTAAACCCGGCCGCGGAACTGGTAGGTCAGCGCTAGATTTCGATGAAATCTCGGATTTAAAGGCTCGGTCGCGAGGAGTTCCCGTAGGGCCGTTTCATCTTCGTCGAATGCCTGAAGCGCTTCTCCAAGGTGGCCGAGCTCTTCTGCTGCTGTGCCGACGCGCTCTGCCGACTCTGCGACGGCTAACAGTGCCTGCTGGTCTCTTTTCCGGTCCAGTTGTGCGTGCGCAAGTTCACTACAGCGCGCAAACTCCGTCCAGGCCTGGTGATAGTTGCCCCAGTCTTCATCGAAATCACCCAGCTTGCACCACGCCATGGTGTAGCTGTTCTGCAAATGTGGGTCGAGTTGCTGCTGATTGCCAACGCGATCGAAAATCTGAATGGCGGTCACTGTCAACTCTCTTGCCCGTTTCGGATCATCACTGAAGCGGAAGAACCCGCTGTAGTTCAGGTAGAAATCGGCCAAATCGGGCAGGTAGGCGCTGTTCTTCTCGGCAATTCGTTGGTAAATGTCTCCAGCCTTTTGGTAACTGGCCAGCGCGTCGGCAGTGCGACCCAGATTGGGTCGTGTCGGAAAACCCTGCGCGTCACCGATCTTCATGTAACCCGCGGCGATTTCCTTTTGCAGCTCCAAATCTCCGCCAGCGTTCCGTGCCAGATTGTCCAGATATTGAAGGCCAGTCTGGACCATCATTTCGCGTGCCTTGGTAGACCCGTCTAACTTGGCGACTTCGTCGTGAAGATCGAAAACGAATGTATGAGCCAGCTTGCGGACCTCCTGAAAGCGCCGCTCGGCGATTCTTGCCTGATACATGGCGGCGCCTGAACCAGCAATGATCGCTACTAATGTCACTGCCGCTAGCGTAACCGCTACTCGGTTGCGGCGCGCGAATTTGGCGGCGCGATAGCCGATGGTGTCGGGACGCGCGCTGATTGGCTCGTGGTGCAGGTATCGCTGCAGATCGTCGGCCAATGCGGTGACGGATGCATAGCGCTCTGCGGGCTTCTTCTTAAGCGCTTTGCTAACAATCGTGTCCAGGTCGCCGCGCAATTGCCGACGAAGCTTTTCCGGTGTTGAATCCCGGTTCTCAGCCAGTGCCTCAGCCTCGGCGGATCTGGTCGTTTCAGATGGCGGCGGCGGCTCGGTATCGAGAATGGCCTTAATTAATTCAGCCGTGGAGTGCAATCTCTGACCCGCAGGATGTTGTCCAGTCAACAATAGATACAGCAAGACTCCCAAAGCGAAGACGTCCGTTGCCGTTGTGATTCTCTCCCCGGCCACTTGTTCTGGTGCCGCGAACTCCGGCGTCATCGCTCCTCTGCCTTCGATTGTGAGCAGAGTCGCTCTTGGATTCGCCTCTTCCGCAAGAAGCTTCGCGATGCCAAAGTCCAGAAGCTTCACTTGACCGTCATTTCGGACCAGCACGTTCGAAGGTTTGATGTCGCGGTGAACGACCAAACTGGCATGCGCGTGAGCCACCGCGCTTACCACATCGAGAAAAACGCGGATGCGCGCGTTCACGTCGAGTTTTTGTTGGTCGCTGTACTGATCGATCGGTAGTCCTTCGACATATTCCAGGACCAGATAGGGCTCTCCGTTGGGCGTCACGCCAGCATCCAACAGTTCCGCTATATGAGGATGCGTTAGCTGACCGAGAATCTTGCCCTCACGCTCAAACCGCTCGGCACCTATCCCGGAGGTCATGGCAAATCGCAGAAACTTGATCGCCACGCGACGCTCGAATCGGCCATCGTTTCGCTCCGCCAGCCATACGCTGCCCATTCCGCCTTGGCCAATCAACGATATCAGGCTGTATGCGCCAATTTTCTGATCGAGCATCGACAGGCCATTCGCAACTCGGATTGGCATGCGTTCTAGAAAATGCTCGCCCGCCAGCGCACGGTGTTCTTCGAGCAATTGCTGCAAGACTTCTGCAAGTTCCGGTTTCTCTAAACGGAACGACTGTAGCCACCGTTCCCGTTCTTCCTCCCGCAAGGAGAGCGCATGGTCCAGGTAGGGGCTTATCTCCTGCCACTGTCCGGGACTTAATGTGGACATCCTCAGACCTCCAGGTCCGCCCGAATGCTTCGGTGCAGATAGATGCGAGCTTTTTCCCACTGGCGCTGCACGGTCCGCTCCGACATACCTCTCCGAGACGCAATTTCGCCGAACGTCAAACCACAAAAGAATTTCAGGTCAACAACCTCAGCCAGCGGCGGCTCGCTTTTCGCGAGTTCATCCAAAGCATCGCTGATACGACTCAGATCGAGGTCGATGGACGCGCACTCAATTCCTGTTTCCGCGGAAGTCAACTCGAATTGCCCACGGCGTTTTTGGGCCTGGTGCCTGGGGGCGTGGTCAATGATCAATGCGCGCATCCTGCGGGCAGCATACCCCATAAATCTGGCGCGGTCGGGGAAGGAGATCCCCTCTTTCTCGGCCATCTCGATATATGCCTGGTGCAGGAGCGTTGTGGCGCCAAGACTTACTCGGACTCCCTGTCGTCCAAGCTCACGCTTCGCTATCCGGTGCAATTCAGAGTAAAGTGCTCTAAACAACGCGTCCGCGGATGAAACGTGACCGCGCTCGGCAGCTTCGGAGAGTGAAGACAGAGTCGGGTGCATCTCCACGGGAGTATCCTGGCTTGCACGCAGTCTTGGGACCCTGGCTCAGGTAAATTCTGTCAATTCTAGTGGAAAATCTAATAATCACTACTGTTTTTTTGCGCGCTGCGAACTTCTCCGCCCTTTCCCGCAAGATTTCATTGACTGCACGCCGGGCCCCTGAAATTCCCCACGCTCAAGCCAAAGCAGAGTTCGCGAAGCTGCAGTAGTTGATTGCGAATTCTGTAGGACAAATATGGTCGTGCCGGACTTTGTACCGGAGAGCTGACGATCCTTAAGAGCTCTTCTTTCGAGTCTCGCCTCGGGCACTGTGATCGACAGCGCGCGTCGATTCGCGCACGGCCAGTTCCGGCTCCACAAGGATTAATTTGCGAAAGGGCTCTGCCCCGGTCAGTTGGTTCAGAACACATTGCGCCGCAATCCGGCCCATATTCGACAAAGGCTGGCGGATCGTCGTAAGCCTTGGATTGTTGAACGCAGCCACGCGAATGTCGTCAAATCCGATTACGGACACATCTCGAGGGACGCTTAAACCGAGGTCCTGCAGTGCGCGAATCGCTCCAATCGCCGACATATCATTGAAGGCCACCAGCGCCGTAAATGTCCGGCCGCCCGACAAAAGCTGTTGCACGACGGGATAGCCGAGTTCCGGTGACGAAATGTCGCGATCCAGCTGCACGACCAAAGATGGGTTGATCGTGACGCCAATTTCCTGAGCTGCGGTAACGATACTGCTCCAGCGGCCGGCGGAATCCGAACTGAAGGGCTGCCCCTTGATGAAGGCGATGTCCCGGTGCCCGAGCGCATGCAGATGCGTCAGCGTCAACTGCGCCGCGAAGCGATGATCGAGCGTGACATTGGTCACGCCGCTGATGTAGCGATGCCCTGCAACCGCAGCCACGGGTACAGAGAAGTCATGCTCCAGCGCGGTGTCAATCGCAATTAATGCTTCTGCGCCACGCCCCAAGAGCATGCGGCTGTATTCCTCGATCAAGTCTTTTCTGTGGCGGTGATGTGCGGTGAAATAGAAATAGCCGGCTTCCATCAGATGGTCGCCGATGCCGCTCATTACTTGGGTGTGGTAACCGTCTCCCAGTTCGGGAACGAGGATCCCGATCGTGTAAGTGCGGCGGTTACGCAACGATCGCGCCAGCAGGCTTGGTTGGTAGTTGAATTTTTTCGCAGCCGCTTTGACACGATCGCGTGTGGCCTGCGGTATCGACCTGCCAGGCACATCGTTCAAGACCACGGAGACAGTCGTGGGGTTGAGCCCTAGGTGGGCCGCCAGCTTCTTCAGGCCGATCGGCTGGCCGGTGGACTTCGCCGTTTTTCCCGCATGTTTCTTAGCCTTGGGCATTCCGCTCACTGTTTCGTTTTGCGATGGCGAGTTCTCTCGGTCATTTGGACGGCCGTCATTGCGACGCTCGTCGAGCGAGGTCAGACTGACGCCATTGCCGTTCGGTCCCTTCGATGGATCGGTTGGACTCATCCTAGCGTAAAATCCGTGTTTTCATAAGCCTTGATCTACCAAACGAACGTTCCCACAGCACCGGCCTGAAGCGTCGCCGCGAAAGACCTGCTGCGAAACGCGATGTTGAATGTCTGAGGCATTTCGGCTGTGTTTACGACCACCAGCACAAAGGCATTCTTCGGCCCGCGAAACGCTGCACTCGGAAGTGTCTCCGGTGAATTCGCAACGATATGTATCGATCCCGGCCGCACAAACTTCGAGAAATGCGCGATGGTGTAGTACGCCAGATTGCGCGTCACCTCATTGCCCTCAATGGTGATTGCTCCCTGGCAAATCGGACATCCGCCATTGTTTGTGTGCGGCTCAAATTTTGCGTCTGCAGCCAGATTCCAGAGCAAAACGTTCCGGCTCCAGTTCTGTATCGCGCCGATGACCGTTCCGGAAACGTGTTTGGCGATCAAAAGCGTCGGCTTGTCGTTGCCTTCTACCGCCATGTATTCCGTGAAATACAGATTCTTGTCTGGGTAGGCCTCGTGCACCGTGGACATGGCTGTAATCTTTCCCTCGTACAAGTGAAAAGCCGACCCATCGGCATATCGGGCGGCTTGAGGATCGCTCAGAATCGAGAGCGGATAGTCCGGATGATTGCAATTATGGTCGAAAAGCAGAATCTTCGTGGTGATCCCCGCAGCTTTGAAAGCTGGTCCGAGATAAGTTTTGATAAATTCCGCTTGCTCCTGTGACGACATTTGCATGCTGGGGGTGTTCTTTTCGTTGAGCGGCTCGTTTTGTACCGTAATGGCATCGATACGAATACCGTGTGCGTTCATTTCCTGAATGTATTTGACGAAGTACTCCGCGTACGGCTTGTAATACTCCGGCTTTAAGCTTCCGCCCTTCACGCTTTCGTTCGTTTTCATCCACGCGGGCGCTGACCACGGCGAACCCAAAATTCTTATGTCCGGTCGGATTGCTAGAATGAGCTTCAGAATTGGGATTACATAACTCTCGTCGTCGTGCAGGGTGAATTTGGTCAGCTCCGGATCGGCCTGCCCTGCGGGAACGTCGTCATACGAGTACACGTATTCGTTTAGATCCGAGGCCCCGATACTGACCCGAAGATAGCTGATGCCGATATCATTGCCGCGCGTCCCGAACAGCTCCTTTAGAAGTGCTTTTCGCTTGCCTGGATCCATGTGGTACAAGTGCTGCGCGCTTCCCCACGTCAGCGCAAATCCAAACCCATCGATAGGCTGCAAAAGCTCATTGTCATTGATCTCGATTGTCGGACGTTGGGCGCGCGTCACCGAAAAGTGAAACTTTTCTTTTTGCTTCTGGAACAGCGCTGAACGGTCGGCGTTGGTCAACCACAGTTGCGCGGTTGACTTCGGCGCCCTCGCGAAACAAGGGCACGCCATCAACAACAACGCAGCCAGTACGCACGACGGCAACCCTGAGTTCATCGTCTGCTCTTCAAGTTCGTTTCTGATTGGCGCAATCCGCAGTTTCCGCGTCTACGAGCGCAGCGACGTGATGCACGCTGGTTCTACGTCGAGTTCCAATGCTTGCTTTCCGTTCTGGCATAACACCTTCTGTTCCGACCTCATGTTTGTGATGACAAGCACCTGGATTCCATCGGGATTTTCGAATGCTATGTGGACTATGTCGTTCAACTGAGAAACTGCACTAATCACCCGTGCGCCGCGCCGCGGGTACTTCGAATCGTGTGCGAAGCCCCAACATTGTCCGCGGTACACTCCACGTGTTTGCGAATTCAGCCGTGCGGTCCCACAAAACGCGACCGTTGGTTGCGGCCGCGGAAGCGGCGGCGGCCAAGGGGAGAAACTCTCGACGCGTGTTTTCGGACATGGGCCCTCTTCGTCGCAGAAATCAAAAGCTTGTCCGAGCGAGCACGCCAACGGACTAGAAGAGACAAACGATTGTCTACAGGCTAACTCTATTTTTCTCGAGAATGCAATGGGAAAAGTTTCTTGCGTGAAATTTCTTGTTCGTTGATTGCTCGTCAGGCGATCGTCTGGATGCGCGAGATCAGCGGTATGTGCGGCGCGCGCCCGGTCGAGCGGCGCACCACCAACTCGGGTTCTACCGTCATCTCCGGTACGAATTCGTCCTTGCCCTCGATCCGATCCAACAGTGTACGTGCTGCCAACTCCCCCATCTTCTGGAGTGGCTGGCGAACAGTCGAAAGGCTCGGCATGTTATGCACCGCGATTTGAATATCATCGAACCCCACCACCGAAATGTCTTCAGGAACACGCAGCCCGGCTTCCTGCAGCGCTCGGATCGACCCGATGGCGGAGATGTCGTTGTAGGCGAATAACGCGGTGAACGGTTCCCGGCGGGCCACCAGTTCCTTCGCGAACGGGTAACCCAGCTGGGGTGTGGGGTCGTCGCCTTCGAGTTGCACGATAAGTTCTGGCCGCAAGGGAATTTTCAGGTCTTGAGCAACCTCTTGGATCGCTTTCCAGCGAACTTCAGAATCCGAGCTTAAGCTCGAACCCCTCATAAAGGCAATCTCGCGATGGCCTAGTTCCAGGAGGTGGCTCAGGGCCAGCCAGGCCGCCCGCCGATGATCCAAGACCACATTGGTTACGCCGCGAATGCGATGGTGACCGGCAACGGCGATGGTAGGCAGCGAGAGCGCATGGTCGAGAAACGTGTCGACCGTTATAAAACCTTCGACGCCCCGGTCCGAAAGAATTTGTTCGTAGTGTTGCAGGAGTTTTGGTTCATGGCGGTAGGCGACAGTCAGGAAGAAGAACTTCTTCTCTCGCAGATGCCGTTCGATCCCGCTGATGATCGGCGAGCTGTAGAAGTCTCCGATTTCCTGCGTCACTACTCCAATCATGTAGGTACGTTTTATTCCGAGGTTTCGGGCATAAAAGCTCGGCCGGTATTTCAGTTCGCGAGCCGCCTCGCGCACGCGTTCTTTTGTAGGCTGGGGAATCGACCGCGACGCGGCAGAATTGTTCAACACTGCCGAGCAAGTCCCTTTCGTCAGTCCCACGTGGTCGGCAAGCATTTGCAACGTCACCGGCTGGACATGCCTGCGCTTACCGTGTTTCCTCTTCATTCGGCAATCGCTCCTGACGCATTCCGTTGCGCGACGCCAGCCAACGGCAGCTAAACCGGAAAATTTCCTTGGCAAGATTCTAAGCTCCTTTCAGGCGAACGCCAACCAAATCTTGATGGCGATCGCAGAAATGCCCTAGAATACCTGTATTCTAAAGTCACGCGGCCTAGAATACCGGTATTTTTAGCTTGACAAGACATCCACCCAGTTGTTAAATGGCGGCGGTAGATCGAAGTTACGAATAGTGCCAATCACAACTATTGGTGCTAATGGTGGGTTTCCCAATCGGATCGGTTGTCGGTTTGCCCTGCGGGCCTGGCCATCTCCCGGCGAAAAAGCCAGCTTGCGGAGACAATCGTTTGTCTTCAACACGCTCGTACCCCTCTTCTGCAATCTGCAAAGCTGCTCTGCCGCTCTATGTTTTTAGACAATCGATTGCCTGCATCGTTTTTATCGCATTTTTTTCTTGACAAGTTTGTCTCGAAGGTTTGTAATGCGGGGCAATGTAGTGCATAAGTATTAGGAACGTACCAACACAACCACGGTGCATATCACATAAGGTTTGCGGGCCGCGTTACAGGGCCCCGCAGCCGAGTGTTGTGGCGTGTTCTTTGCCGGTGCGGTCGGTAGCGGTCCCAGTCGACGTCTGTGCTTTGGTTCCCTGTCGAGGACGTTTTCACTTGCTATTTGGAGGAGATGAATGAGGACTGCAATGCGTTTTGCGATTGCTATAATTCTCTTGGCAGTCGCGGCCAATCTTTCTTTCGCTCAAAACACAAACTCTGGCGATATTCGCGGCACGGTAACGGACGCCAGCGGTGCCGTCGTTGCCGGTGCGACTGTCACACTGATCAACGTGGATACCGGGGAAACCAAAGACTTTGTCACCAATGAAAGCGGCATCTACGACACTGTTTCGACCCGTCCTGGCAATTACAAGCTCGTCTTTTCGAAGGCCGGCTTTAAGAAATCCACTTATGGCCCGATCGTCCTACAAGTCTCCATCATTACCGTGGACGCCGCGCTTGAAGTTGGGCAGGTCCAGGAGGAGGTCACGGTGGTTGAAGCGTCCGGTCCGCCGCTCCTGCAGACCGAATCCGGTGAACAAGGCACCATTATGGAGGCGAAGACGATCGCCGCCCTCCCGCAAATCGGCGCCGGCATCACCGGCAACGACTGGGCCAACTTCAATATTTTTCTGCCCGGCGCTTCCAGTGCACCCTCGCAGCCGCAATCCGAAGGTAGCGGGGCGTATAACGCGGGTGACGCGGTTTCGATCAACGGCAATCTTCCGAACTACGCCAACTTCCTCGCCGACGGTGCTACTGTGGTGCTGCCGGTCAGCGGCAACGTGGATAATTCTATTTTTGAGAGTATCTCCGAAGTCCAAGTCACCACTTCTTCCTTCTCCGCTAATTACGGCATCGGCGGCGCGGTCTTCAACCAGATCAGCAAAAGCGGGTCGAATAGCTTCCATGGTTCTCTTTACGAGTATTGGCAGAACGATGTTCTAAATGCTTCGAACTTCTTTCTCAATCCCTCAACGGAAAAGAAGATCAGACCGACAATCCGTTACAACGAGTGGGGCGGCTCGGTGGGCGGCCCGATCATCAAGAACAAACTGTTCTTTTTCTTTGTGCGCGACAAGATCAGCAACAACGGCTCCGGAAACTTGCATACCAGCACGGTCCCAACTCTGGCGGAACGAGGCATGGGAACAGCCAATCCGGGTAACTTTGACTTCTCCGGAAACCCGACCATCTATGAGCCAACCTCGGCCGGAGTCGGCGGCACCAGGACGCCATTTCCCGGCAATGTTATTCCTGCCGGTATGATCGATCCGGTCGCAGCCAAGGTTCTGACTTATTATCCGCTGCCGAACGCTGCAGGAACCCCGGCTACAATCAACGGTGTCCTCTACCCCGGCGCGATCACAAACAACTACGTCTTCACTTCTCCATCCATCAGTCCGAACCTGCGTTACTTCGGCCGCATCGATTACGACCTCTCGCAAAACAATCGTGTTATGTTCTCTATCACCGCGAAAAACAATAATGGACAAAACTTCAACCAGTGGCAGTGTCCGATCAATTGTTTTTCCGGCGACATCGACGGCTATAACGTTCAGCTCTCTGATGCCTGGACCATAAGCCCGACCTTCGTGAATGAATTCCGCATGGGATACACCAAGCAGGGCAACTGGTTCGTGCCACAAACCATCGGCTTTAATGCGGCTAGCACTCTCGGCTTGCAGTACGCCAAAGCGGATATTTTCCCGACGATCAATATCAACGGTGTCTGCTGCTCGCAATTGAGCCCGGGTACGAACGCCATCTACATTGAAAACCTCTATGATCCGTCCGACGTGATGACCTTGATCAAAGGCCGACACATTCTTCACTTTGGTGTCGAGGTGTTGATGGGCGAAGGCAACACCACTCCATGGGGCAACGTCGACGCCGGTCAATTTACCTTCAACGGTTCCTATAGTCAACAAAATGGCGGCGGTGGCGGTGGAGCAGGCCTCGCGGATTTCATTCTTGGCGATGTGTTTCACTGGCAAGCGACCAACCAAGCCGTCACCTACATGCGCATCAAGAGCCCGCAACTTTTCGTTCAGGACGATTTCAAGGTCAAGCCGAATCTCACCATTAACTTGGGGCTCCGGTATCAAGCCACCACTGGAATGTCTGAACTCCACAACGCGATCGGCGGTTTCTACCCGAACATCATCAATCCGTATAATGGCAGTCTGGGTTCCATGTGGTTCGGTGGACAAGAGAATATGAACACCCTTCAGAAGCCGCTTTACAACATCTTCCTCCCTCGCGTCGGCTTTGCGTGGAGCCCGGGCATGTTCAAGAACACCACAGTCCGTGGTGGATTTGGCATGTACGCGTATAACTTCAGCGAGGACACCTATGGCCAGGGCCTCGGTGCCGGTTCGCTCGGGACAAACACAGGTAACACGACCGATCCAAACAACGGAACAGGTCCTACTCCGCTGATCTACCTGTCGTCTTCCGCAGCCACCGCAGCCACCGCGCTGCCTTATGTGATGGGATCGCCGGCTGCGCGCCAACCGCTGACGTACATTACGCCGGCTAGCCCGCAAAGTGTGACCTATACTCCCTACAATGTTCCGATCGGCCGGATCAATGAATGGACGCTGAGCGTCGAGCACCAGTTCGCGCACGATTACGCGGCGTCCGTCGCTTACGTCGGGAGCCACGGTTCCAACCTGCAGTTCCCAACAGACGTCAACCAGATCACCAACGCTGCGGTCTTGGCGGCAGGGCCGACGACACAAGCTGAGCGGCCATATCCGCTGTTCGGCAACATCACCGGCAATATGTACAACGGCAAATCCAACTACAATTCGTTGCAGGTAGCCGTGGCAAAGCGCTATTCCTACGGCTTGACGTTCCAACTGAACTACGTTTGGTCTCACATGTTGGATGATCAGGACTCCGCAGGGTGGGGCAGCCGCGGCGGTACGCAGAGCTGGCAGATTGGCAACAATCCGGCGCTTAACTATGCCAACTCCAACTTTGATATTCCTAGTGCCTTCAAGGGTATCGTTTCTTACGAGCTGCCCTTCGGCAAGGACAAGCCTTACTTCCACGAGAACCGAGCGGCGGATGCCTTCGTCGGCGGGTGGCGAATTTCCAGCACCTTCATTGTACAGAATGGCAATCCCTTCACCGTTTACGATTCGGTGGTCACCAACAACTACTCGCAATGCTCCAACGGTTGCGTGTGGTATCTCAACAAGGTTAGCAATCCGTTTTCAAACGTTCCGGCAGGAGACTACTTCAACCCCGCCGCCTTTGTGCTTCCGCCCAACGGCACCTTTGGCACGAACGGGAGAAACACTCTCCGCGGTCCCGGATTGAACGTTGTTGACTTGTCCCTAGCGAAGGACTTCCACTTTGGCGAGCGCTTTGCTCTCCAGCTTCGCGCTGACTTCGTGAACGCCTTCAACCATCCCAGCTTCCAGCCACCGCAAGGTGACATTAGCCAGGGCAACTTTGGTCGCATCGACAGTTCCCTCACTGCCAACGGAACGACCGTTGCGCCTCGCAGCGGTCAGTTGGGTGCCCGTTTCTCGTTTTAATCGGGCGACTCGTCGAGGGGAGAGGACGGTGCACCCCGCCGTCCTCTCTTTTTTTGCGAATGGGCGTTCGCCGTATACTGTTTTCATGAAGAGAACAAACGTCGCCCTTTTGTTGTGCGTTTCAATCCTCCTTTCTACAGTGCCAGGCGTCTCTCAAACCTCCCCGAACCGTCAACCGCAGATTGAAGCGCACATGAAACAGGCGCAAACCTACTTGAGCGAGAACCGGCCGGATCTGGCGATTCCCGAATTCAAAGCGATTCTCGCACTCGACCCGAAAAATGCGGATGCGCGTGGTAACCTGGGCGTCATTCTTTTCTTTCAGGGAAAATATGCTGACGCCATTCCCCACCTTCGCGCCGCATTGAGGCTCCAACCAAGCCTGTGGAAGATACAAGCGCTTCTCGGCATCGCGGAAAAACGGACCGGCGACATCAACAGCGCGGTAACCGATCTCGAAAGATCTTTCCCGAGGCTTATGGAGCCCAAAATCCGGTTGCAGGCGGGAATGGAACTCATCGATCTGTATTCCGCCTCTGGTGATCTCCCTAAGGCTGCTCCCGTTATCGCTGTGCTTCGCGATTCGGACCCAACCAACATTGAACTGATTTACACCGCGTATCGCATCTATTCGGATCTGCTTGATGAGGCCAGACTAAGCTTGACTGTTGTTGGCCCGAATTCCGCTCGTGTTCACCAAATGATGGCGCATGAACTCGCCAAACAAGGCCATAGCGATGAAGCTATCGCCAACTACCGAGAGGCGCTCAAGATTGATCCCAATGCGTCGGGCCTCCATTTTGAGCTTGCTGAGATGTTCAATAATGCAGGCGGGCATCCGGACGCTGAGAAAGAGTACCAAGCCGCTCTCGCCGCCAATCCGCTCGACGAAAAGGCGGAATGCAAACTCGGCGATCTTGTGGCGCTCCGCGGTGACCAACAGGGCGCAGCCGAACACTACCAACGCGCGCTCAGGCTGCAACCGAACGATTCCGAAGCCCTGGTCGGTCTGTCCAAGGCTCTAATAACGATGAATCAATCGGACAAGGCGCTTCCCCTGCTCGAACAGGCCGTCAAACTGGATCCCACGAACGCGGTCGCCCACTTCCGACTGAGCACTGTCTACCGAAAAATGGGCCGCGTTGATGACGCCGATCGCGAACTAGTGGAGTATCAGAAATACAAGGCAATGAAAGAGAAGCTGCGGGAGACGTACCGCCAGATGCGTTTGGATCCGGGCAAGAAAGACCAGGAAGACGACGCTCGCAACTGATGTTCGGCAGATTCAGGCCAGCACACTTATATCAATGCGATTCGGAAACAGGAAAATGACAAAAATCTTTCTCGCTTTGACGATTCTTCTCGTTTCCTCGCATAAACTGATGGCATCCACATCCTATTTTACCGAACGCCCGGAAGATCCAAGCGCTGTCTACCTGACTCCTGATAAATTTCCTGTCCACGCAGACGGATTTGCCGATGATTCCGACGCCTTGCAACAAGCCATCGACAAAATTCAGGAAACCATCAATCAGGGCGTTCTTTTTCTACCTTCAGGCCGCTATCGCGTCACGCGCACAATCTATATCTGGCCAGGCATTCGCATTTTTGGTTACGGAAAAACGCGCCCGACCATCGTGCTCGGGGCCAACACGCCCGGCTATCAACAGGGGCCTTCCTACATGATTTTCTTTGCCGGCGGCCGCCCTCCTGCGAATCAGGCGAATGCTAAGATTCCTGACGCCAGCCCCGGGACCTTTTATTCCGCAATGAACAATGTCGATATCGAAATCCAGGAGGGCAATCCTGGAGCAGTCGGGATTCGCGCGCACTACGCCCAACACTGCTATCTGGCCCACATGGATTTCCATTTGGGCTCCGCGCTCGCCGGAGTTCACGACGGCGGCAATGTCGCGACGGATTTGCATTTTTTTGGTGGCAAATACGGCATCTGGACGCGAAAGCCTTCGCCGGGCTGGCAGTTCACTATTCTCGACAGCCGGTTTGAGGGCCAGAGCGAAGCGGCTATTCGCGAGCACGAAGCGGGGCTCACACTCATTCGGCCGCAATTCAAAAATGTGCCCACGGCGGTTTCCATCGACGCTGGCTATTTCGATGAGCTGTGGATCAAAGACGCCCGCCTCGAAAATGTTAGCGGCCCCGGTTTCATCATCAGCAACGAGTTTAGTCCACGAACCGAGATAAATATGGAAGGTGTGGTTTGCCGTGGCGTTCCTGTATTCGCCTCTTTTCGTGAAAGCGGTAAGGAAGTGAAGGGCTCTCCGGGAGTCTACACGGTGAAGGCTTTCTCCCACGGCCTCCACTATGACGATCTTGGCGCAATTCCCGAGATCCAGAATGTTTTCGAGCTTTCGCCGATAGCCGCACTGCCCGGGCCGGTGAAGTCTGACATTCGCGATTTACCTCCCGTGAGCGCGTGGGTCAACATTCGCACTCTAGGAGCCGTTGGCGACGGAACTACGGATGATACGGCGGCTTTGCAAAAGGCCATTGCGGAACATCAAACCATCTATCTTCCCGGGGGACAGTATCGGGTCACCGATACCATCCAGCTCAAGCCGGATACCATTCTCATCGCATTACACCCACGCATCACACGAATCTTCCTGGCGGACGGAACTCCCGCGTTCCAGGGCGTGGGCGCTCCGAAACCCCTCATCGAGGCACCCAACGGCGGCCACAACATCATCACCGGCGTTGGCCTGTACACGAACGGTATCAACCCGCGCGCTGTCGCGCTGAAATGGATGGCAGGTGAGGATTCCATGGTCGATGATGTGCGCTTTCACGGCGGCCACGGCACAGTCACTCTCGGCGCGTCTCCTGCGCAGAACCAAAAGCTTTGGCAGCAAATCTATAACAATACCCATACCGGGGATTCAGACATAAACCGCCGTTGGGATGGCCAGTATCCCAGCCTTTGGGTCACCGATGGCGGTGGCGGCACGTTTGTCGACATTTGGACGCCCAGCACGTTCGCGCAAGCGGGCATCTACATTTCTGACACTTCCAGCAGCGGACGTATCTACGAAATGTCCAGCGAACATCACGTTCGCAATGAAGCCGTGCTTCACAACGTTTCGAACTGGCAGATTTATGCGCTGCAAACCGAAGAGGAGCGCGGTGAAGGGGGCTTTGCCTTGCCGCTCGAGATTCGCAACTCCAGCGACATTACCATCGCCAATTTCCACATTTATCGCGTCGTCAGCAGCTATCAGCCGTTTCCCTACGCCATTCGCGTCAGCGATTCAAAGAATATCCGTTTCCGCAACATTCACTGTTACAGCGACAGCAAAGTCTCCTTTGACAACTCGCTCTTCGACCAGACTCACAATTTCGAACTTCGCCAGCGCGAATTCGCCTGGCTCAATCTCTCCGGTAGTGAGCCGCGACGCCCCGCGGGTGCGCGCTCTCCAGTCGTGGCGTCGGGCGCAAAAGTCGAGCGTTTGGTTGGCGGCTTTTTCAATATTTCGGGAGGAGCCGTGGATAGCTCCGGCGACTTCTATTTTGTCGATGCCAAATGGCAGATGATCTATCACTGGTCCGTCGCTTCCCGGCGACTTTCCATCGTTCGTGACAATCCGCTCGATCCAGTGCAGCTTGCATTCGACAAATCCGGTAACCTCATCGTTATCTCGTACCAGGGCAACGGCACGGTGTATTCGTTCAAGCCCGACACCGACTTTGACCAACTTACGCTTCTGAAGCCGGAACCATCCGTCCGGCGTTCCGGCATGACTGCGATCCTCCCGGTCGATTATTGGCGCAACCAAAATGACTTTCTTGAAGCTGTCACCCGTACGAAACCCTACCAATTCCTATCGATGGATGGCAGTGTATTTATTCCCGCTGGGGAAGATTTCGTCACCGGCCAGCTTTACTATGGCTCCAAAATGCATGACGTTCTCCGCGCTTTCGGTCTTGCTCCCGTCGCCGCGGGCTCGAACTTGTACGTCACCGATGAAGAGGAGCAGAGAACTTTCAAGGGCTCTGTCGATCAAGACGGCACTCTGAAGGATTTGAAATTGTTCGTCAACGTGGGCGGCGAAAGCGTGACTGAGGATTCACAAGGAAATGTTTACATTGCTGCCGGCCAGATTCATGTTTTTAGTCCAGCCGGCGAACTCGTCGACACGATCGACGTTCCGGAGCGACCCGCTCAATTGCTGTTCGGAGGAACCGACCGCAAAACGCTCTTCATCGCCGCGCGCTCGTCGCTCTACGCTGTGCGAACGCGATATGCTGGACGCTAGGCGCCAGATTATTGTTTCTGTGGCGGTATGCGGTGTCATCGCACTGTGCTTGCTGACTGCCTCTGTATTGCTCTCCCAATCGACCGAAGACCGTGCTGCACAGTCTGCATCTGCACCGCCTCCTCAGCTTGTCGACATCACCGCTTCCACCGGCATCCGCTTTCAACATCGGTCCAGCCCAGAGCAAAAATACATTATGGAATCGATGAGCGCCGGAGTAGCCCTCATCGACTACGACCGCGACGGCTGGCCGGACATTTATTTTACCAACGCGCAAAGCGTGGAAATGGCAAAGACCGGCAAAAAATCGCGTAGCGCACTGTTCCACAACAATCACGATGGCACGTTTACGGATGTGACAGACAAAGCCGGAGTCGCCTATCCCTGTTGGGCCAATGGAGTGTCCGTCGGCGACTACAACAATGATGGCTGGCCCGATCTCCTGGTCACCTGTTTCAACGGCATGGTGCTTTATCGAAACAACGGCGACGGCACCTTTACCGATGTGACTGAACAAACTGGGCTCGCTGGCGACAAAGGTTGGGCCATGGGTTCAGCGTTCGGCGATTACGACGGCGACGGTTACGCCGATCTATTCGTTTCGCACTATGTCGACATCAGCCTCGACCATCTTCCCGTTTTCGGTTCCAGTAAAACCTGTCAATACCACGGCGTCGACGTCCAGTGCGGTCCGCGTGGCCTCAAAGGGCTCCCCGATTTTCTCTATCACAACAATGGCGACGGTACCTTCACCGATGTTTCTCAAGCCGCGGGCGTCTCCGACCCGCAAAAGCGCCTCGGCCTCACGGCAGTCTGGACCGATTTCGACCAGGACGGTCACATCGACCTTTTCGTGGCCAACGATGGCCAGCCTAACTACCTGTACCGAAACGATGGTGCGGGTCACTTCAAGGAAATTGGCTACCCAGCTGGCGTTGCCGTCAGCCAGGACGGCGTCGAGCAGGCTAACATGGGTGTGGCTCTCGGCGACTATCTCCACACCGGCCGCTTCAGCATCTTCATCTCACACTTCAGCGACGAATACGCCGTGCTCTACAGGAACGATGGCAATATGAACTTCTCCGATGAGTCCTACGCTGCTGGCGTTGCCGCTCCCACTACCCCATATGTGCAGTGGGGGGATGCTTTTCTAGATTGGCGCAACAATGGCTGGCAGGACATTTTCGTGGTCGGTGGCCACGTTTATCCGCAGGTGGACGCCGCTGAGGTCGGCACGAAATACCGAGAACCCATGCTGCTGTTCGAGAACCAGCGCAACGGTACATTTAAGGACATCAGCAAGCTCGTCGGTCCCGCCATTCAAGTTCCCATCGTGGGCCGCGGCGTAGCCTGCGGTGATCTGTTCAACGACGGCCGCATGGAAATCGTTGTTGAAACCCTGAACGGAGAACCAGTCATTCTTCAGCCGAAAGATCTCGCGCCCAATCACTGGATCAGCTTCCAGCTCGAAGGAACCAAGAGCAATCGCCTGGCGCTAAACGCACGCATCAAGGCCACTGCCGGCGATCTTGTGCAAACCGATCAGGTCCTCAGCGGTGGCAGCTATCTCTCGCAGAACGATCTCCGCATACACTTCGGCCTGGCTGCCCACGACCACATCGACAACGCCGAAATTACTTGGCCTAGCGGCAAAGTTGAAACCCTGAAGAATCTACCAGCAGACCATTTTTACAAAGTGAAAGAAGGCCAGGGCATCGTCAATTCCGAATCCGTTGCTCCTCGGGCTCGCTAACGCAGTGCCCGCTCGTACCCTGCGCCCGTTGCGAGCCATCACGTCGTCGAACGATCACTCTCTTGCAGCTACACGCGCTCGGTACGATGATAGCAAGGTGGTGAAAGAGGATTATTCGGAGTCGAGGATCGTCTAAGAACTTTCGCAGCAAGGAGCAGGACTACTATGCGAGTAAGCAAGAAGTTTCTTTCTATGACGCTTTTGGTCACACCAATGCTATTGGCGGGGAATTCAGTGTTTGCCCAGCGGCCCGTAGGCACAGAACCTCCAGGGGGCATACAGCCGGTCAGCAAGGATGGCGGCTCGTCTACATCGCCAACCGAGACTGTTCAGCAACAGCCGGTCAGCAAGCAGGAAGCGAAAGCCATCAAAGCATTCCGAGACGCTGCTCCGAGCGACGTAGATAAGAAAACGCAGTTGGGTGAGGACTTCATCCAGACTTACCCGCAGAGCCGTTTTCGTCCCGAAGTTGTCTCGTGGCTCGCGACAGCATATCTGACCAAGGGACAAATCGACAAGTTGCAGGCCGAAGGGGACAAGGAGGTCGCGCTGGCGCCGAACAATCCACTGTCGCTCGCCGTTCTTGGTTCAAATTTAGCTCGAGCACTGAGCCCAAACACGCCGGATCTGACAAAGCACCTCGACCAGGCCGAACAGTATTGCAAGAAGTCGCTCGAGGCCGTGGCGGTCTCAAAGAAACCAGCGGACATCTCCGAAGACAAGTTTGACCAGGCTAAAAATCAAACCTCAGGGTTGGCTTACAGTGGGCTTGGCGTGGTGGCGTTCCGCCGAGGAAAATATGCGGACGCAATTACAAATCTCGAAGAAGCGGTAAAGTTGGGCGGGGCAACCGATCCGGTCAATTACTACATACTTGGCAAGGCGAACGAGGTCCAAACGAATTTTGACCAGGCCCTGGCCGCGTACACCAAATGTGCCGCCATCCCGGGAGGAATGCAGACCGCCTGCCAATCGTCTATTCAGGATGTGAAGGCGCACGGTGCGGTGCTGCCGAAGTAAGAGGGCGGGCTAGAAACCTCAGGGTGGAGGATAAGAGCCCGGCATGCCGGTGACCAGGAACTTACCGTCTGGGAGGCGCTCCAGCGACGGCGCGTATAGACCCATATATTCGCGCCGCCACCACATACCGGTGGCACGTTTCGTTGTGAGATCGGTGAACCAATATTGCCACAGGACTGCCCGGATCTGCCTCGGAGCATGGTCCGGAAAAGGGTTTGCAGCGAACAGAGAGACCACATCGCGGTCGTTGGCAAGAAGCTGTTCTTCCACGCGCGGCACCCAGGGATTGTCGCGCCACTCACCAAGCGAGGCGAACCACAAGTTCCAGTCAAAACGCGGTTGATAAGGCGCGTAGATGCGTGGAGCCTCGGCTAGATTTTGCGGCTTGTTGCGGAACGAATACGCAGTCCAGTGGGCGCCATCGTCAGAGCCTTGAAATTCGATTTCGTAGCGCTTCCAGGTCATGCGGCCGAAAAGTCCATAACGATTGACGACGCGAAACGGTTGCAGGAGGGAGACCGGCTTCGGCGGCAAGGAGAAACTTCCGGAAACCTGCTCCAGGATTAAAAAGACATTTGCATACAGAAGCCAGGCGAGCAGCAGCGCAGAAAGCCAAAGGGATGCAGCAGAGGCGGTTCGCCGAACCTGAAGAGCCCAGTCCGGCAATGGGCCGCGTCGAGCCTCCTGCTCGGGGGCCGGCGCTGCGATTTTAGATGGCGAGGACACATCGGCGGAAAGGTTTAGCTCGACACCAGTCTCCTTCGGCACGGTGTCCGTAAGAGTCTGGCGAACCGGAACCGCCCAGCGTTGTGGAAGCAATTTTAGGAGGACGCCATCGTCAAGAAGCAAAAAACCGAGCGCAAGAACAATATAGTTCAGAAAGGCGTAATTGGCTGTCAGGATAATGTTGAGCTGCAGAAATGTGACCACGCAGAAACAGAAAATACGAAAACGACGCGGAAGAAACAGCATCCAAACCAGCACGAGTTCGACGAACACGGTGAACATGGCTGCGGCTGCGTGGAACCAGTGCGGCATCTGTTGGACATACCAGCCTATCCAGGTCGGCAACGGGCCGTTTTGATAATACTGGTCCATCGCCGTGAAATCGCGCCACGAAGGATCGCCTCCGAAGTACTTAGCGATGCCAGAATCGAAGTAGATGGAAAACCAGATGAGTCGCAACAGCAAAAGACTGATCCGTGAGGGAGGATCGGAAGCGCCCCGGCTCGGGCGAAATCCGCGAGGAGCGAAAAACACGCTGACGAGGCCCGCGGAGAGCAGCATTCCGTCGGACTGATAACTGGAAAAGTCCTGGGCTGCAGTGACGAACGAAAGAAAAAGCACAAAACAAACGACCAGCATCCCGCGCGGCCAAAAATTCAGCACTAGAAGGACCGAAGCGAACATGCCAATCCAGCAAAGAGCCATCAGAGCGCGATCGCTGCTGTCCAGCCAAAGCAAAGTTGGCGCAAACCAGAAACGCGCGCTGCCGAGTTGTTGGGCAACGTCTTTCAAATACGGGCCCACGGGCAGAAGGCCGTCTGGACCAAGCAGGCCGCGAATTTGAAACGCGAGCGAATAGAAAGCCGAGAAATAGATCACACCCATCGCGCGGAGGAACAACCAGCGCGGTAACAAATACCCCGGTGGCCCCTGTGGGCGAGGGCCGGCGAACCATTGGAGAAATTGTGGCGTCCAGGGATTCATCGCCCAGAGATGATAGCGCGAGCGCCTACGTTCAGGCTGCTATCGATCGTTCGAAGCGCAACGGACGAATGGAATTAAGGTCTTGCCTCACCGGCCGACGTGGCCGCGAAAAGTGCCTGACAGTCAAGAATGAAGATAGAGGGCTCCGTCCGCGCAGGAATTCGGTGGTTGACAATACCTCCCATTAGTATCACAATGTGATTCTAATTATGCTGGGTGAATTCGAATATCTGCTAATTACCGCGGCCGCAGGGTTAGGCGACGAAGCCTACGGCGCCGCAATCCGCGAAGAGATTGAGGCCACGACCGGGCGGAAGTGCTCCATCGGGGCGCTCTATACGACAATCGAGCGGCTGGAAAATAAGGGGCTACTCAAAACATGGATGGGCGACGCCACGCCGCAACGCGGCGGTCGCGCGAAGCGAATGGTGCGTGTCACGCCGAAGGGAGTCCAGGCCGCCAAGGATTTCTATGACGCGGTGATGCGCGTAAGCCGTGGGGCTTCTTGGGTGGCGAATCGCGCGGGGAACGGATAATGGCCAGCTTGCATTGGTCACTTGTGGAGGTCGCGGCCCGGCTGCTGGACCGTGACGAACGCGAAGCGGTGCTCGGCGATCTGGTAGAGTCGTGCGAAAGCCCCTGGCGGAGCCTGTGTGGCGTGCTTGGGGTGGTATGCCGGCGCGAAGTTGCTCACTGGAAGAGTTGGCAGCCATGGCTGGCGGCTTTCGGAGTGGCTTTTCCAAGCAGCTTGCTTTTGATGGGAGTCTCGTTGTCGGTTAGTTGGAGTTATCTGACCGTCAGGTGCCCCGAGCTTCTCGAGAAGTCGTCCCTGACACTGGGCTCCGGGACTCTAGTGCTGTTGTGCAAGGCACTCCTTCTAATCGGTTGGTCCTGGACGGGTGGTTTTGCAGTCGGATCGTTATCGCGCCGGACTCTTTGGGCCAGCACGTTACTTTGCTATTTGCCGTGTTTGTTTTGCTTGTCGCGCTTTCGTGTTGAGTCCGTATCGCGATATTGCTTGCTCCTGTTTTTGTTGCCAGCGATCTGGGGAGTTCATCAGGGTTTGCGAATTTCGAGGATGAAGTTGAGCTGGGCCATCGCACTGGCAATAACCATCACCGTATTGATGCTTCCCGATTGGAGCCGCGGAGCTCAGCACTGGTGGTCACCGCCGCGGTGGACTCTGAACTGGATCCTGATCTGGCCGGCCTGGTATGTGGTCGTGAGGGCATGGACATCTCCCCGGGGAACCGCAACCAGCATGAATCGTTCCGCAGACTTCTGAGAGTTTGCCGCGTTCGGGAGAACGGCAATGCCGAATGAAATCACCCTATCCGTGAATGGCGTGAAGGAAGTCGTGTCCGCGGCGCCGGAGACCCCGCTGCTCTTCGTGCTGCGCAACGACTTGAAATTGACCGGTCTGCACATGGGATGCGGGATGGCACAGTGCGGCGCGTGCGCTGTCTTGCTGGATGGGGAAGAAGTGCGAACCTGCGTCACCCCGGTTTCTTACGCCGTGGGAAAACAGGTGACAACGATCGAAGGACTCCCGGCAGTGTGGGCGGAGAAGAAGGGCCTGAGCGCGGCGGAAGCGGCCAAAACGCTTCACCCGGTGCAACAGGCGTGGATCGATGAACAAGTGCCGCAATGCGGCTACTGCCAGAGTGGAATGATGATTGCCGCCGTGCAATTACTGGCGAAAATTCCGAATCCGACGGTGGCGCAGATCAAGGACGCGTTTACAAACACGCCTCCATCACCGCATTTGTGCCGGTGCGGGACTTACTCGGCAATCATTGATGCTGTCCGGCGCGCCGCGAAGGCAATGCGGGTCTGAAGGAATTGCGATGAAGGCGAATGTGGAAAGACGCGGCAATTCTCGAACGGCAACGACAGTCACCCGTCGAGGCTTCGTGAAGATGGGTGGCGCGCTCTTTGTTTCTGCTCTGATTCCCGCCCGATTTACGACTGCGAACGCGGAGAACCTATATTCACTGGACCCGACGCAGCTCGCTTCGTGGCTGGAAATCCGCAGCGACAATACGATTGTGGTGCGCACCGGTCGAACCGAAACCGGCACCGGGATGAGCGCTTACTACGCACAGGCCGTTGCGGAAGAGCTAAACGTCCGTCCGGAAACGATTTCGCTGATCATGGGCGACACGGACAGAACGCCCGACGGCGGTTATTCGGCGGGATTCCTATATGGAATGAGCAATGTTCGCAAAGTTGCCGCTTACACCCATCAGGCCTTACTGGGCCTTGCCGCGAAATCGCTTGGCATTCCGGTGGCGAGCCTGACCGTTGCGGATGGAGTGGTGACGGGCGGCGGCAGGAGCATCAGTTACGGGCAGCTAGTGGAGGGGCAACAGCTGGAGCTGAGGATTCCGATTGAAGGCGCGCTCCCTAAGCCTGATCCGGCCAAATGGATGGGAGTTACAGGGCTCGACGGGCTCACCGTGACGGGGGCGCCACCGATGAAAGCGCCAAGCCAGTTCAAGGTGATGGGTACGTCGTATCCGGTTCCGTCCATTCCGGATAAAGTGACCGGGAAAATGCTGTGGAGTTGCGATGTGCGCTTGCCGGGCATGCTGCACGCCCGGATGGTGAGGCCGGCGAGTCCGGGGTCGAGATTACTTTCGGCTGGCGAGATCGACAAGAAACAGTTCCCGACGGCGGAAGTGGTGAAGAAGGGCAATCTTGTGGCGGTGGTTTCGCCGGATGAATGGGAGGCGGTGAACGCGGCGCGCGCAGTGGCCTCTGCCACGAAATGGACGGAGTGGGAAGGCTTGCCGGGAAGCGAAAACCTGACAAAAGCGTTGCGGGAGCGAGACTGGGGCGAGCCATCGCAAAGTAGAGGCAAGAAGGATGATGTGGCCGCAGCGTTCAGGAAGGCGGACAAGACGATCCGCTCAAGTTACGAACAACCGTACGTTCGGCACGCGCCGATTGGGCCGTATCTTGCCGTAGCGGACGCGCACGTCGACGGGAGCGTCACAGTATGGACGCACTCGGCGCAATCGCAGGGTTTGCGGGCGCGGCTGGCTTACATGTTGAACGTACCGGTGGACAAAGTCGTCGTGCGCTGGCTCGAACAGTCTGGACAATATGGGCGCACCACCTATGGCGGAGACGGCGCGGAGGCGGACGCCGTAATCCTGTCGCAGCTGAGCGGGAAGCCGGTGCGCGTGCAGTGGACGCTACAGGAGGATTTAGCATGGTCGACAGCCTCGCCGGGCTGGGTGTCCGACATTCGGTGTGCGCTCGATGCACGTGGACGAGTGACTGGGATACAGAGCGCGTTCTACTCGCCGCATGAGAGCGATGCACGGTTACTCGGTGCAATCCTGGCCGGGATGCCCACGACGTCAGACAAGACAGGTATGTGGATCGCCACGGAGTGGCCGTACGAACGGATTGCGACGCGGCTGGAGGAAGCTTATGGGATGCCGAACCTCGGGGCAGACTCCTCTTCCGGCGGGTTACGTGGCAACATCATGCGCACTCCGGGACAACGACAACAGAACTTTGCTTTGGAAGGATTGATGAACGAGGCGGCCGCGGCCGCCAAAGCCGATCCGGTTCAGTTTCGAAAGGATCACACAAGCGAACCCAGGCTCCTTGAGCTTTTGGACGCGACCGCGAAGGCCGCGGCTTGGGAACCGCGCCCGTCGCCACGTCGCGGCGCTCGTAAAACCGGGGGCACGGCCATGCACGGCCGAGGTATGTGCATCATGCTCCGCGCCAACGCCTACTGGGTCGGCATTGCTGAGGTGGAAGTCACCCCGGCCACGGGAGTCGTGAAAGTGACGAAATTCACGATTGGGGCCGACCCCGGCAAGGTGATTAACCCCCGGCAACTCGATAGATGTATGAAGAGCGGGGTGGCCATGGGGTTGAGCGAGGCGCTGAAGGAAGAGGTCACCTTCGACAAGAGCAAGGTGACAAGCACCAACTGGAGCCGCTACAAAATTCTGACAATGGAGGAGTTACCGGAAATCAAAGTGGTGCAGATTTCCCGCGATGACAAGGGATTTGGGGGCGGCTCGGAAGCGGCGAACGCCGTGGTGCCTCCCGCGGTTGCTGCCGCCATCTTTGACGCAACCGGAGTCTCGCCTCGACGAATTCCGTTGACTCCTGAATATGTGACGCGGCTCCTAAAAACCTAAGGCTTCCTGGCCGGTACCGGGACCATCCGCCATTTCTTCGGAAAAATTCGGTCCGCTGCGCAACTTTTCAAGGAACCCCGGGTTGTTGCCCGGAACCGTGGATAAACCTGGGTGTGTCTAGTGTGGAACTTCGGGTTTACCCCCGGTGAAAGCGGCTAACTCGCCTGGCCGTCGATCGGAAACGACAATCTGGAGGACAACATGAAACGACTCATCATGTCGGTGAGTGCGGTTGCGTTATTGGTGTGCGCATCGGCGGTCCACGCCCAGGACTTGCTTGTGCCCGCCGGGACGCTTCTGCAATGTACGATGGACGAGCCGAATTTCTCTTCGGCGACGGCGGCAGTCGGTGATCCGGTATTGTGTCACTTGCGGACGCAGCAGGAGTTCGGCAGGCCGCTGTTTCCTCGAGGCAGCATGCTGGGGGGCCACCTGGAAGCAGAGAAAGAGCCGGGGCACTTCGTGGGAAAGGGCTACCTGAAGATCACATTTGATCGCGTGATCTTGCCAAATGGGGATCTGCCTGTTCCCGCGAAAGTGATCCAAGCCCGCGGCTACAGGGTGGACAAGCAGGGTGCCATCGATGGCAACGGCCACGCTACGCGTGATGTGGTGGAGTGGATGATTCCGCCACTGTGGCCGTGGAAAGTGGTCAGCTTGCCGTTCCGGGGGCCCAGGCCAACCTTGAAGGGCGAGGAGCCGCTGGAGTTGCGGTTGATGGACGACATCGTGATTCCTCAGCATTTGGCGCAAATCCCTCATCTCGACCGTCCGCCGACGGCGATTATCACCCGGCCGAGTAACTACGCTGCGTCTGCAGCAGCGCCTCAGACCGATGCGATGCATTTGGCAGCGGATAGGAAAGTGACTCCGGTCGCCGCTGAAGCGAATCCTCCGGCAATGTCTCAGGTCGTGGCGGAGAACATTCCGCAATCGAGTGAGCGATATACGATACTAGTGCTGAAATCGAACCAGATCGTCGAAGCGGTGAAATATCACCGCGACGGCGACTACGTTATGGTCGAAGACACGCAAGGCCGGAGCGGAGCGTTGAAGGCCGAAGACGTCGATTGGCTGAAAACATCCGAGATGACGGCGGAAGTAAGGTCCGTCGATACGCCGGCGATCTCAAGACAGACACACTAACCCAGTAGAACGCTGAGTTGAGCTGAGTTCTTGTCCGTTGCGGCTGCGAACCGCGACGACTGGCTGTTGGTGTGTGCCGTCGCGAAGGCGTTCGGTTGTGCCGCAACAGCGGTATTCGAAGTCGCGCCAGCGGGACATTGGCGTTCCGGGCGAGCACTGAACTCCAAAGTCTAGATGTGGCAGTCGGTGGCGCCGCGCTTTTCGAGATAGCGCTGATGGTACTCCTCGGCGGGCCAGAATGGGCCCGCGGGAGTGATCTCCGTGGCGATGGGATGGCGGAACTTGCCACCGGCGTCCAGCGCTTGCTTGGATTTTTTCGCAGCGGCTTCCTGTTCAGGTGAATGAAAGAAGATGGCGGTTCGATATTGTTTGCCGAAATCCGGGCCCTGGCGGTTCATTTGTGTCGGATCGTGGATTTTCCAGAAGACATCGAGGAGCTGTTCGTAAGAGACTTTCGCGGGATCGAAAGTGACCTGGACGACCTCGGCGTGGCCGGTCGTGTCGGTGCAAACATCGCGGTAACTGGGATTTTCCGTATGACCGCCTGAGTAACCGGAGACGACTTCGATAACTCCCGGAACCCGGCGAAAATTGGCTTCCACTCCCCAGAAACAGCCAGCCCCAAACGTGGCGATTTCAGACATGTGACGCTCCTTCGATACTTTCATTTCAGATTGTACACGGATTCGATGCGCACACGGTGCATAGCGGTGCGAACTGCACTGAAACCACTGCCGCTACGAGGCCTTCTTTGCCGTTGCGTGTTTGGCGCCGCTGATTTCAGCGAGTTTTTGCTGCGCGGGGCCTTTGTAAGGGCTGTCGACAGACGCCGCTTCTGTAAATGCCTTGGTGGCGTCTGCATTTCGTTTCAGATTTAGATAGGCGTATCCCAGACGGAATTCGTTGCGAGCGTATAGCGTAGCATTGGGCTTCAACAGCGGCGCGGCTTTGGAGAGATTGTCGACAGCAAGCGCATTCTGCTTTTTCTGCAAATTGATCTGGCCAAGAGTGCTGAACGACAGACCTTTCTGCACGGAGGTCTGCTGCTTCCATTGGTCGTCGGAAAGATTGTCCGGTTTCTTCGCCGTGTCGGTCAGCGCAGCGGCTTTCTTTGCGTACTCTTCGGCTTTGGCTAGTTGGTCACCTTTCTCGCTATAGTCGTCCGCTAGAAGCAACAGCATTCCTATGTCGTTGGGATCCTTGGCCAGAGTGTCATTCGCGACTTCCTGCATCTTGGCGCGGTTTTGCATTTGCTGGTAAGCGGATGCGGCCATGGTGAGAGCCTGCTCGGCTTCCGGAGTGCCGGGATACATTTTCGCGAAGCGCACAAAGTAGTCGGCTTTCTTCGCCGGGTCTTTGGCGCTGTAGGCGCCATTGAGAAGAGCTTGGCGGACGTAGTCCTGATTGTCCTTGAGGGAGGCGAGTTTGTCGTTCTTGGTGCGGTCCCAATCAGCGGCGTTTGCCCCTTCGGGAGGCGGAGACGCCTTGTAGTTCCGGATGATCGAATTGGCCTTTTCGCCGTAAGTGAAGAGTTTATCCCCGTCCCCCTTTTCAGACGCGGCACGCACCATGTTCACGGCGTTGGTGTAATTGTCCGAATCGATGGCAAAGAGTTTGTCGCCGTATTCGAACGCTTTGTCATACTGTTTGGCGTTGAGGTAGTAGACGACGTACTGTTCGTCGGCGGCAATCTGGAAATCGGGTTCCGGGTGGCCTTTGGAAAATTCGTCAAGCAAGGACAGCTTTTGAGACGGATCTGCAGCATAGATCGCACTTAGCTGACGATCCGCTTCCGATCCCGCGGGAATCGCCACAGTCCTTCCTAATTGCGCTCGGCTGGCGGGGACGAGAAACACAACGAAAAACAAAAGGGCAGTAAGAATCCGTGACCACATACTTACTTACCTCCCATAAGTTTGAGGAGCGAAAAAAGACCTCTTAACCGCGCATCTTAGTGCGCCGGCAGGCCAGGTGCAAATCTTTTTGCGCTCGTGCAACAAGGCCGGTGCGATTTGACCCCGAACGGCGAGACGCGAGATTATTGTAGGTTTGGAGTAGGTCGATCGGGTCTTTATGTGTGGTCGCAACAAAGGGAGCGCTACCAATGATCAAAACCCATGTGTCGGGGTGGAATCTGGCGGTCTTCGCGAAAGTGTCGGCTTGCACGGTAGTGCTGTTGTGCGGCTCGCTGTTTTTGCGAGCCGACGAACCGTACGCACCGAGCAAGGACTATGATTTGCAGCATTCGAAAGTGGCCCTGCGATTCGACCTGGACCAGAAGAAAGTCATCGGAGATGTGACGCACACGCTCTCACCATTGCGCGAAGGCGTGGATAAGATTTCCTTCAACTCCGTGGGGCTACAAATCGAAAGCGTAAAGGTAAATAAAAGCGAAGCGAAGTTCTCTACTACGGATTCGAATCTGATCGTTGACTTGCCGAAGACAGGAAAGATCGGGGAGAAGTACGAAATCGAGATCAAGTATGAAGGCAAACCGACGAAAGGCTTGTATTTTATCCTGCCCGATAAAGATTACCCGAACCGGCCGAAGCAGGTGTGGTCCCAGGGTGAGTCCGAGGATACTCGCTACTACCTGCCTACGTATGACTACCCAAACGACAGGCTGACAACCGAAACAATCCTGACGGTGCCCGCGGATTGGCTCACGGTTTCCAATGGAAAGCTGATCGGCACGACCGATGCGGGCAATGGCATGAAGACCTGGACATGGCGGGAATCTCAGCCGAGTTCGACCTATCTTTTCACCGTAGTGGCCGGTGAATTTGTGGAAACCAAGGACAGCTGGCGGAATATGCCGGTGACGTATTACGCACCGAAGGACCGCGGAGACCGGCTGACTCCAAATTACAGCCGGACACCGGCGATGATCGAACTCTTCAGCAAGAAGCTGGGCGTGGACTATCCGTGGGAAAAATACGCACAGAGCATGGTGGACGATTTCGTGGCGGGAGGGATGGAAAATTCCAGCGCAACCACGAACACCGCCAGCTCTTTGCGGAACCCGAAGCTCGTTCCGGAATACCCGGAAAATGAGGATGATCTGATCTCGCACGAACTCGGGCATCAATGGTTCGGCGACCTGGTTACCACCAAGGATTGGGCGGACATCTGGCTGAACGAAGGGTTCGCCACGTTCATGGAGACGATATGGACGGAAGCGCACTACGGCAAAGATGAGGCAGATTGGAACCGCTGGGGGGCGGCGCGAGCCTGGTTCCGTCAGAAGGATTTGTATCCCATGCCGATCGTGCGGCACGACTTTGATGATTCGAGCGAGTTCGACCAAAACGTGTATGACAAGGGCGGATGGGTGCTTTACATGCTCCGTCATCAGCTTGGTCAAGATGCCTTCTACGCTGGGCTGAAACACTATCTGGAAGTAAATCGCGGGAAAAATGTAATGACGGCAGATTTGATCAAAGCCATTGAGGAAGCCACACACACGAATGTGGATCAGTTTTTCGACCAATGGGTGTACGGAGCGGGAGCACCGAAACTTGAGGTCCGTTATGCATACGACCCCGGGAAGAACCAGATAGCGATGACCGTGAAGCAGACGCAAACGGTGGAGGGCCGCGTGGGATTGTTCACAGTACCAGTAAACGTGGAAGTCACCAACGCGACCGGCCCAAAACTCTACTCGATTGTTGTGTCGAAGGCAGAAGAAACGTTCACATTTCCATCAGAATCAGCGCCGCAAATGGTGCTGTTTGATAAAGGCACGCAAGTTTTGAAATCCGTGGAATTCAAAAAGGATAAGAAAGAGTTGCTTTTCCAGCTCAAAAATGCGGGAGAAGTGGCGGACCGGGCGGATGCGGCACTGGCTCTGGGCAAGCTGAAGGAAGATGACGAAGCCGCGAATGCCCTGGGCTCTGCATTGCGGAACGACAAGATAAGGGGTGGGCGGGAAGTGGCCGCGGAGGCGTTGGGGGAGTTGAACAGCCCGTCGGCGGCGAAGCACCTGTTGAACGCTCTCAACGGGGAGAAGGAGCCAGAAGTGCGGGCTTCCATCGTACAGGCGCTTGGTTCATTCAAGGAAAATCCCGAAATCACGGCACAGCTGGAGACCATTGCAAAGGACGATCCTTCCTATCGTGCGCGGGCCGCTGCCCTCGGAGCAATTGGGCGAATGAAAACGCCGCATGCTTATGAGATTTTGGCCGCCGCCGTAAACGGTGATTCACCAGATGGTTTCCTCCGCAATGCTGCCTTGCGCAGCCTCGGTCCGCTCGGGGACGACAAGGCCGTTCCCCTTCTGCGGGAGTGGGCAGCGCCCGGCAAAGAAATTCCTTCGCGGCAGGCCGCAATCAGCAGCCTGGCGCGACTTCAGAAAGACAATAAGGAAATCACCAATCAAATCGCAGGCTATCTGATGGAGCTGCATTTCCCGGTACGGATGGCTTCTGTTTTTGCGCTGGGATCGCGTGGAGACGCTTCGGCGATACCGGCGCTCGAAGCGTTGTTGAAGAGCAGCGACTTGAGCATTGAGATGGCACCGAGAATTAAAGCGCAAATCGAGATATTGAAAAACCCTGGCAAGGGCGGCGGCCCGGGAAGACGAATGGGAATGGGCGAAGAGCCGTCGCAAGCGAGCACCAAGGGTGGAGAAGATCAGCGGCTGGGTCACTTGGAAAAACTGGTGGAAGAGATGAACGAACGGCTGAAGGCGATGGAGGCACGGCTGCCTCCGCCAAAGTCGTGAAAATCATGGATCCGCGATAAGGACACGCAGATCGCGCAAGTTGTTTCCGGTGGGTCCGATGACGATGGCATCGTCGAGCGTGGAGAAGAAAGTGTAAGCATCGCTATTCTCGAAAGCCGAACGCGGATCGAGGCCTAAGGATTTCGCTCGGGCGAGCGTTTCTCCATCGGCAACCGCGCCCGCCGCGGGACTGTTGCCGTCGACGCCGTCGGTGCCCGCGCTGAGAACCGCCATCTTCTGGCCAGCGATTTTTTTCACGCACGCCAGAACAAACGCGGAGTTTCTGCCGCCGATCCCCATTCCCGTCACAGGCGAACTCACTTCTCCATCGGCAATAACAGCTACTCTCTGACCATGATTTTCGCGTTGCCAAGCCTTTAGTTGTGAGAGCAAGTTTTCAGCGGCCCTTTCCACAGGCCAATCGTCGGTTGAATTGTCGCAAAACGTGACATAGCCGTGCGCTTCAACAGCGTGATGCGCTGCATGAAATAGATCGTCCATGCCCAGAAGCAGTTCGAAGTGGGCGTTGGCGAAAGCAGGATGGCCCGGCTTGGGCGTTTCCGGCATGAGGCCGCCTTCGATCCATTGCCGGAACGCTGGTGGAAACTGTGGGAGTAATTCGTACTGCGCAAAGACTCGATGGACATCCGCAATCGTCGTGGGATCGGGCACAGAAGGACCGGAAGCAAGCGCCGCTTCTTTGCCGAGCGGAACATCGGTTACCGCGAGTGTGATTTTCTGGGCCGCGCCGGCGGCAACCGCGAGCCGTCCCCCTTTCACCGCGGAAAGGTGGCGGCGCACAGTATTCATCGCATCAATAGGCGCGCCACAGGTCACCAGCAAGTGATGGACAGTCCGAATGTCTTCAAGAGCCGAAACGGGCTCGAGCGGAATGTCGACGAGAGCGGAGCCTCCGCCGGAGAGAAGAAACACGACCAAAGTGTGCTGATCGCAAATGCTTAGCAAGTTTAGGATTGCCGCAGCGGCACGCATGCTGTCTTCATTGGGAATAGGGTGACCTGCAACAAAATAGTCGATGCCTGGGAGCGGCGCGGCGGGTTCCGTCGGAGCGGCAACCACGCCCTGTAACGTTGCGTGAGGAGGCGCGAAGGGAATGAAACCAGCTGCCATCGCGTGCGCGGCTTTTCCGATGGCGATGATCACAACGCGAGAAATGTCGACCACATCAACAAAGCCGGATGGAAGAATCAACCGAGAGCGGTCACATTGAAGTTTGCGCTGCATGACGGAAGGAATATCGATCGACGAAAGCGTCTGGCGAAAGATTTCTCGGAGGAGTTGTTTTGCGGGTGGCATGTTTCCACCGTCAGGTTCAGCGCTTCTTGAAGATATCCGGATTGAGCATATTGGCCGGTCGCTGTCCGTTGAAAAGCGCCACTACGTTATTGGCTGCCATGACGGCCATCTTGGATCGCGTTTCTAAAGAAGCTGAGGCGAGGTGGGGCGCGAGAACAACGTTGGGCCGTTTGAGTCCAGGATGAATAAAAGGTTCGTTCTCGTATACATCGAGCGCCGCACCGGCGATTTTCTTGTTTTCAAGCGCCGCGACGAGAGCGGCCTCATCCACAACCGGACCGCGGGAGGTGTTGATCAGAAACGCAGTGGACTTCATGCGGAAGAATTTGGCAGCGTCGAACAAACCGCGCGTCTCTGGCAAGAGTGGAACGTGGAGACTGATGAAATCGGAATCCGAGAGGAGCGAGTTCATGTCGCGGAATTCGGCGCTCACGGATCTTTCGATATCCTCCGGGGCGCGAACTGCATCCGCATAGATCACCTTCATTTGAAAACCTAAGGAACGGCGAGCGACTGCGCGGCCGATACGACCGAACCCAACGATGCCGAGAGTCTTGCCCCAAACATCCGCGCCGCAGAGTTGATCGAGATTCCATCCTTTCCAATTACCGGAACGAGCGAGCGCTTCTCCCTCGACGAGCCGGCGAGCGACGGCCAGAAGAAGCGTCCAGGCAAAATCGGCCGTCGTTTCATCGAGAACTCCTGGAGTATTGGTGGCGATAACGCCACGTTTTGTGCATGCATCAACATCAATATTGTCGAAACCGACCGCAACATTCGCGACGACGCGGAGCTTAGGAGCAGTGCGCAACAGTTCGTCGTTAATTCTCTCTGTGAGAAGACAGATTAGGCCTTCTCGGTCCTTCACTCGCCGTAGAACCTCTTCCCGGGGCGGCCGTTCAGTCGCGCCCCAATAGTGGATATCGCAACTTGCATCTAGGATTTTTCTGGCTTCTTCGAACAACGGATGAGTGGAATAGACTTTCGGTCTCGGCATTCCTTTGCCTCTGCTCCTTTTCCTGGACTCTACACTAGCACAGCTTAAGCAGCGCGGGCATTGGCGTCGAGCTTCTCGATCGAGCCATCGAAACGTTATTTTGCAACTTGCGGAAAGCCAAAATCCATCCTGCACGTAGCTGAGAGTCAGCTTTCGCCGACCAGATACCGGCAGCCGCGCGGGCCCATCATGGCGGAATGGACGGTGTTCGCGGGAATGTCGCAGCGATCGCCCGCCCGGTAGGTGTCTGACTTACCTTCCACCGTGATAGTCACTTCTCCATTCAGGATGACGTTTGCCGTTTGCAGCGGATGCTTGTGGTCCGGGTAGCGTTTATAGGGTTCATCTTCCCAGATATAGGTGTGCGAGAAACCTTCGCGCTTCAGTTGAGCGGCGAGTTCCTTTTCCGTCATGCCAGAATTCGACTCCATAGAAAAGACTCCGCACATCGAGCCCAGACACGACAACGCCCTCCCTGCAGAAATGGGGGTTGCTGCAGAAAGGGCGCGCCGTCTTCAGGAGAGAAGATCGTTGTGCTCAGTTATTCGGAGCGATTCCATCCGGCGGCGGTCCGACTCCACGCCTGCCCAACATGTGCCCGGTGGCGGGCTTCACGCTGTAATCCGAAGGTACAGTGAAGAGCGATGCAGCAGGCTCGCTGCGCTGAATATTAGTCAGCGTGTAGGTGACCTGGCCGAGGCGGGGGTCGTTGCGCACGATCTTTACCACGAGCTGCAGGTCCGCCGAATACCACTGCTCATTCACCACAGTGATGGGATTGGCATTGCCAATCTGGCCCGCGGGAATAACGCGCGTATAGCGAGTGCCTTGCGCGCTGATACCGCTGATGGTTTGCGTCCCCAGATCCTCTTTCTTCAAAGTGCCGTTGGCTATTTCTTGCTGAAAATGCGCTTCGAACTTATTCTGCAAATTCTCGGACTTATCTGCTTTCTTCGGAGGTAGGGAGAGTTGTTCCGCCACTTTCTTGTCGGCGTGGAGGATATAGGCGGTCGAAGCCACCGGATCATGAATGCTAACCATGGTCCGTGGTGGCTGGCCAGACTCCGCCAAAGGGCCGACGCCGGTAAATGTGGTCTCGCGGCGGGTGCGGCCCTGGCTGTCGCGATAAACGCTGGATTGAACCTTACGATCAATGACATTGCCGTCGGCAAGAGTCTGCTTGGTCTCGGTGACGGCCACGGCGCTGTAGGGAGCGCCGGCCACGGCTTTTCCGGGGTGCATCTCGCCGAAGCCCAAAATCTCCATGCGCGGTCCCACCGGGCCGCCCGGCGTCAACGCATCTGGCGGGGGGGGCGGTTCGACTGCAGGTTCTTGTGCGCGCAGGGCAGGCAAGCTCAGTAAGAGCGCTCCGCTCGCCAACAGGAAAACTCGCTTCATTTTCATTGAAACTTCTCCTCTTCTCTCCCGCCTCTGCGGCGCTCACGCCGCATGGAAATCAATTGCCAGCATCTGTGGCTGTTTGCGGCAATCGTACAGCCTGCGGCAAGCCATCATCGCCCACCAGCAGGTCGACTTGAATCCAGTCGCCGGCATGTTCTTCATTCACCGTTAAGCCCAGCGCGCCAAGAGCGGCGCGCTGCATCTGCACGCGCACCACAGTGGTATCCTCCGGAGCGGGGGGCATGCTGTCCGGCAGCAGCGTGAAATCGCCAGAGTCATTCGAGGCGACAAGAACTCCGCCAGATTCGGATGCCGGAGCCGTAGCGCCTGAATTGGTCTTTGCACTGGCAGTCAAAGGCGGATTTGATCCAATCCCAACTACTCTCGCTTCACGGTGCAAATACCAGTTCGTGCCGGTTACAGCTAAAACGAGGGTTGCAGCCACCGCCAAACTCCAGCCCAAAATCATTGCCGAACGCTGCGTCTTCATCGTTTTGTGCTTCGTAAGGAACTCCTGCCGCAAGCGCATCTCCACGCGGCTGGGAGCCTCGACACACGCTGTCTCTGCGCCAAGTCCCCGCAAATCGTCACGCAACGCCAGCCAGTTCTCATGGAGAGCAGAGCACTGCGGACACTCGCGCAAATGCTCCCGAGCCGCTTTCTGTAGCAGATCGTCTGTCCCTGCAGAGCCAAGGTCGAGCCCAGCGGTTGCGAATTCTTCACACGTCATTCCGTATCTCCGACAAAACTCATCCGCGGCTTGCATTGGCGCGTTTTGGCACCTCACGAAGCATTTCCAACTTCGCCAGTAAGAGGGCGCGGCCACGATGCAAGCGGGAGCGAATCGTTCCCACGGGGCAGTCGAGAGCACAAGCGGCCTGGTCGTAACTCATTTCCTCCAGTTCGCAAAGCACAACGGTTTCGCGAAATTCCGACGGAAGTTCCAACACGGCCGCGCGCACCTGCTCCCGCCGTTCGCGAAGCTCTGCCCAGCGAGCCGGCGTCATCTGCTCGCGAAGCTGTGGATGGCTCTCGCGGCCAGCCTCACCGCCCTCATCAAGCGAAAAATCCCTGGGGGTCCGCTCCAAATGCTTCATGATGCGGTTGCGTGCCACGCCATAAAGGAAGGCACCCAGCGTGCCGCGCCCCGCGTCGTATTTTTTGGGTTCCCGCACCAGGGTCATAAAAACGTCCTGCACGATCTCTTCCGCTGCCCAGGAACTGCCGGTCATGCGCACAGCAAAGCGAAATAGCGCAGCCTGATGGCGGCGGTAAAGCTCAGTGAATGCCAACTCGTCGCCCTTCGCCGAGCGCTTGAGCAGCACGTCATCCCTTTCGTGTGACTCGATCTGCATCTCTCCTGGTATGACGCCTACTCTCCCTTGTATTTCCCAAGTCCGTGGGAAAAAGTTCCCGAGTTTTCGGGGGCCTAAAGCGACGCTAACCCCTGCATATAGAACCCGGAACGCCTTTACAGGGTTTCAAGAATTTGGCCGCGGGAACTGAATTCAGTGCCTTTTGCCGGGCCGGAACATGCCGGCCGCGATCCGGGTAACGATGCGGCGAGGAACCACGCGCTGCGAATGTGCGCCGAGATAGTTGCCAAGGCCGGAAATGACGTAACTCTTCCCCGCTGCCAGGGCTTCGAGCCCGGTGCGAGCTACCTTTTCCGCAGTCTCGGGGTGTTTGCTCGTGAATTGTTCTTGGCCGGCGACGGCGTGAAACTCTGATTCTGTCGAGCCTGGGCAGAGGGCGCAGACGCGTATGCCGTGGGGCTTCATCTCCTCGGCCAGACCCTCGGCAAAGAAAAGGTCGAAAGCTTTTGTCGCTGCGTAGGTGCTGATGTACGGAACCGCCTGAAACGCTGCCGTGGAAGCGACGATGAGCACATCACCGCGCCGTCGCGCGATCATGTCCGGCAAGAAAAGCCGAGTCAGGTGCACAACCGCCGTGCAGTTGACTTGGACCATGTCGAGGAGCCACTGCGTTTCCACCTGGGTAAGCTCGCCATACTGACCGAAGCCGGCATTGTTGATCAGCAGATCGAGCGCAATGCCTTTCTGCCTGACAAACCCGTACAGCTTTTCCGGGGCATCCAGTTGCGCCAAATTGGCCGCGAACACCTCCACTTGAATACCGTGGGCTGTGCTTAATTTCAGCGATAGCTCCTCGAGACGCTCCCGGCGGCGCGCGGTGAGAACGAGGTGCGCGCCTCCGGCTGCAAGTTGCGTAGCCAGCGCAACTCCAATGCCGGCGCTGGCCCCGGTCACCAGAGCCCACTTGCCTTTCCATTCGTTTTGCATGGGGTGATTTTCTCAGGCCGAGTCGGATTTGCCAAACTTTAGGAGGGTGTCCTTCAGCCGATTGCCTTCTTGCTTCATCCGGTCCATCAGCCGTTTCGCCCAAACAAACTCCGCGGCCAACAGCGTCAGGCCGAGCAGGATTACTGGCCATCCAGGACCGGGAGTGAATATCATGATGGTCCCTGCGAGCAAAAGCGTGAAGCCGCCCAGAATTTTGAAGAAGCGACGGACCTGATCGATCGAGCGAAAGAACATAATTCCCCGTGGGCGAGGAAACGAGCCTTTTCATTGTGAGGGGAGAGACTCGGATAAGCAACAGGCGCAATTTGAAGATATAAATAAGAGTTAATGAAATTTGTGTAGACGCTTGCGATCGCGGAGGAAATCAGTGTGCATCAGCTGCCCTTGCCGCTGCGGGAATGATGGGCCCTTTGATATATCGGCTAGCGAAGACGAGAAATGTCGGCCAATTTGGCCCAGTGGTGTGCCCGCCACTGTGCTGACGAAAGGCGAGGTCCCCTTCCATAAGGGAAGTCTCCATTGGCGGAAACTCGGTGGTGCCCAGATCCTTCTTGCCGAGAAGCCGGTACACAGGCCCCGCGCCGACCGCTCCCAGAAACATCCCCTTGGCATCGACCCAACCGCCTTCCACTTGTTGCGAACCGCTGCTGATGAACACTGGGCGTGGAGCGCACAAGGCAATGAGTTCATGAGAATCGACTGGCAAGTCGTTTGGAGTCAGCGGACCCGCATATTTGAGAAAATTCCCCGCCATCCAGTGGTACTCGGATGTTGACGCGATGTTTTCGACTTGCTCGCCGAAATTTCGACGGAGAATCTTGGCTCCGCCTTCGCCCGACGAACCGATAAATCCAACGGCGAACCGCTGGTCGTATGCCATGGTGACGAGCGCGGCTTTGCCATAACGCGACAGTCCTTCAATGCCGACCTGTTTTGCATCCACCAACTTGTTGGTCTCAAAATAGTCCAGTGCCCGGCTTGCGCCCCAGGCCCACGCGCGCAACGCTCCCCAATCGTCCACTTGGCGTGGCTGTCCTTTATTGACGAGCCCAATGATCCCTTCAGTCAATCCGGCACCGTTGTCCGCTTGCACACTGGTTGGAATCAGCGTCGCATAGCCCCAACCCTTTGCGAGAACTTGCTGTTGCCAAGTCGGTCCGTTTCCCATCAGAGCTGCCAGTTGCGCTTCCGAAAGTCGCTTCCGCATCGCTTCCAGGACTTCGGGGCTCAGCCCGAACTCCATGATTACGGGTACACGGCCGCCCGCCTTTGCGGGAACCGTTAACGTTAGCTGAATGTCGACCGAAATGAGCGGATACGAGGAATTGTCGACGTGTCCCACGAGCTTTTTCGTGACCACGGCCACGCCGTTGTTTTCTTCTGCCGTCGCGCTGGCGGCCTCCCACTTCACGTTCGGAGTGTTCTTGGGGACGCGTCCATAAATTTCGCGATCGAACAATTCCACGATTTCAGGCCGTCTCTGCTTCCACCAGATGTCGGCAGCCGTAACTTTTTTCCCGTTGTTGAGTATCAGCGGATCAGGCAAGCTTCCTCCCGAGGTGACCTTGGACTCGTCAAAATTTGCGGCATTGAGAGACTTGGGGTCGCCGTCGGGTCCTCGACGCAGGGAAGTGATGTGTAACAGGTTCAGAAGCCGCTGATGATCCTGTTCGGCAGTTAGATGAATCGGCGGAGGATTGTCAGCGGGGAGTGGACTGACAGCCAAGACCAACAGGAGCACGCTGCATGACGAACGAGTGGATCGCAAGCTGTCCATGGATTCTCTCTGCACCCTGGGACTTGGCGGCTCGAAACGTGTCGCTCGGCTTGCCATTATGCTTGAGCCCCACCGCACATTCCACAAAAAGGTGTGAATTTGTGCAGTTGTTTTGCAGTTCCGGCGACGGAGTCCCACGTTCCTGGGATAAACTGATTCTCGAACTTTGCTACCCACCCGCGAACAAGGGCGGAGGTTTCATGGATTTCATTGGCGAAGATTTCTTATTGAGATCGGGCTCCGCGCGCCGTCTCTATCATTACTACGCTAAGCCTGAGCCCATTCTCGACTTTCATTCGCATCTTTCTCCTCGTGATGTTGCCGAGGACCGCAGTTTTCACGATCTGTTCGAAATCTGGCTGGAGGGCGATCACTACAAATGGCGTGCCATGCGGGCCAACGGAATTGGCGAGCGCTTCTGTACGGGCGAAGCGCCTCGATACGAGAAGTATTTGGCTTGGGCTCGCACGGTTCCGGCCACCCTGCGCAATCCCCTCTATCACTGGACGCACCTGGAATTGAAACGCTACTTCGGCCTCGGGCAGCTCCTGGATGAAACGACCGCAAAAAAGGTGTGGGACTCGGCGAATCTACAGTTGCGGCGCAGCGATCTGAGCGCCCGAGGGATTCTGAAGAAATTCAATGTCCGGGTCCTGTGCACGGTCGATGATCCCTGCGATGAATTGAATCATCACCGAACGATCGGCTCGTCTGGGCAAGATTTCACTGTGCTGCCGACATTCCGTCCCGATAAGGCCTTCCTCGTCGCGAGTCCTCAGGACTTTAACGCATGGGTCAATCGTTTGGAATCCGCCAGCGGTCTGAGCATCGCCAGCTTGCACAATTTCCTCGATGCCCTGAAACGAAGACACGACCATTTCCATGCAAATGGAGGACGACTCTCGGATCACGGGTTAAATCACTGTTTTGCGTTACCGTGCGGCGAACAACAAGCTTCCTCCATCTTTAGCAAGGCACGAGCCGGAAGGTCCGCGACGAAGGAAGAGACAGAGCAGTTCTCGTCTTACCTGCTGCTTTTCTTCAGTCGTCTCGATGCGGACAAAGGATGGACGAAGCAACTCCATCTCGGCACGCGGCGGAGCGTCAACACACGGATGGTCGGGGAAACTGGCCCGGACGCAGGATTCGACAGCATTGGCGATTGGCCTCAGGTCGCGTCATTTTGCTCGTACCTTGACCGGCTCGAACAGGAGCGCTCTCTGCCGAAAACCATCGTCTACAATTCCAATCCCGCCGACAACTACGCCATCGCCACAGCCATCGGCAGTTTTCAGGAAGGGCCAATTGCGGGCAAACTGCAATTTGGAAGCGGTTGGTGGTTTCTCGACCAGAAAGAAGCCATCGAATGGCAGCTCAATGCTCTATCGCACACGGGTTTGCTCTCTCACTTCATCGGTATGCTGACCGATTCGCGGTCGTTCATGTCTTTTCCGCGCCATGAGTATTTTCGTCGCATTCTTTGTAACCTGATCGGAGAAGAGATGGAAAGCGGAGAGCTTCCCAATGACGAGGTGCTGTTAGGTTCGTTGGTGCGTAACATCTGCTACGCGAATGCGCAGCGCTATTTGAATTTGGCCGTCGAGCACCCCGAGACGTCTACGGAGCCGGCTGGCTCTGCCCCTGCGAAAGCCGATGAATGACCGCGGGTCTCACCAGCTGTGCAACGTACCGTCCAATTTGCGGTTGATCGGCAGATAAGCTCGCTGATACGGATAACGAACGGCGAGCGCTTCGTCGATATCGACGCCGAGACCGGGGGCTTCGCCGGGGTGCATGGACCCATTCTCATAGCGATAGGCATGGGGAAAAACCGCGTCGGTCTCACCGGTGTGCGGCATGTATTCCTGAACGCCGAAATTATGAACACTGAGATCAAAATGAAGTGCCGCCGCCAAACAGACCGGGCTCAAATCCGTCGCGCCATGCGGCCCTGTCCGCACGTGATACAACTCCGCCAAGTTGGCAATTCTTCTCAAATGTGTGATGCCGCCCGCATGGACAACTGCTGTTCGGATGTAATCGATCAGCTGCTCCTGAATCAGTCGTTGACAGTCGTAAATGCTGTTGAACACTTCACCGACCGCTATCGGCGTAATGGTGTGTTGTCTTATGATGCGGAAACCTTCTTGCAACTCGGCCGGGATGGGATCCTCAAGCCAAAACAGATGATATGGTTCGAGTTCTTTACCGAGACGCGCCGCCTCGATAGGCGTCAGCCGGTGGTGCACGTCATGCAGAAGAAGGAAGTCCGACCCGAATTCCTTGCGCAGTCTTGCGAACAACTGCGGCACAAAATTCAAATAGTGCTCCGTAGACCAATGATTCTCAGGCGGCGCGCCCTTCTCTGCGGGCTCATAATGCCCCGGCCCGCGGCCCACGCCATACGCGCTGGCGAGCCCTGGAATTCCAGACTGCGCTCGAATCGCCTTGTAGCCGCGTTCGATGTAGTTTCCGACGGCTCTTACTGTCTCCTCAATGTTTGCGCCGCTCGCATGTCCATAAACCAATACGCCGTCGCGCGACGCACCACCAAGCAGTTGATACAGTGGCACGTTCAACGATTTAGACTTGATGTCCCACAGCGCCGTGTCCACCGCCGAGATCGCGCTCATTGTCACGGGCCCGCGGCGCCAATACGCACCCTTGTAAAGATATTGCCAGGTGTCCTCAATCCGCCGAGCGTCTCGCCCAATCAACAATGGAAGAACGTGATCGCTCAAGTAGCTGGCCACCGCCAGTTCGCGCCCATTCAGAGTGGCATCACCGAGGCCGTAGAGCCCGTCTTCGGTCGTAACCTTCAACGTGACAAAATTGCGTCCCGGACAACACACAATCACTTTGGCGTCTATGACTCGCATCGTCTATCTCTCCTATTGCGACAGAACTTTACCACTACAGGCCGTTCGAATTGTCCCTCGACGTATAAGGGGCTTCGCGGTGCGGTCACGCAAGGAAGGCATGCACGATGAAACATTGGGCGAAAGGAGAATCAACAGCGTGGGCTTCGCCGCAGGCCCGCAAACTGATCGCGATCTTGGCGCTGATGATAGTCAACGCGGTTGTTGCGTGCCCCAATATCTGCGCTCTTGGACAGGAGCGATATGTCGAAACAATCGGCGGCAAAAATGATTTCATCATCGTTCGGCAAAAGCACGCGGCCGTGCTTTATGTAGACGCGACCGATTACCCTGGCGTCGTTCGTGCCGTCAGCGATCTTCAAGCGGACATCAAACGAGTCACTGATTGCACCGCCGGAATCGTTCATCAGAATGAAAACCTCGGACCACATGTGATCCTCGTCGGCACACTTGGGAAAAGCGCCGTCATCGATCGATTAGTCCAAGAACACAAGATTGATGTGAGCGCTATCGCTGGAAAATGGGAATCCTTTACCATCCAAACGCTGCGGGACCCCTTGCCTGGCGTAGCGAGCGCCCTAGTTATCGCGGGCAGCGACAAGCGCGGGACGATCTATGGCATCTACGATCTTTCCGAGCAGATCGGTGTCTCGCCGTGGTATTGGTGGGCCGATGTTCCGGTTCACCATCGCGACACACTGACCGTTAAACCTGGCACCTACACCCAAGGCCCCCCGGCGGTGAAGTACCGCGGGATCTTCCTCAACGACGAAGCGCCCTCACTGACCGGGTGGGTGAAAGAGAAATACGGAAATTACAATCACCACTTTTACGAAAAAGTTTTTGAACTGATCCTTCGGATGAAGGGCAACTACCTTTGGCCGGCGATGTGGAACAACGCTTTCAACGAAGACGATCCAGTCAATCCAAAAGTCGCGGATGACTACGGAATCGTCATGGGTACCTCGCATCACGAGCCTATGGTGCGCGCTCAACAGGAATGGAAACGTCATGGAAATGGGCCTTGGGACTACTCGAAGAATGCGCCATTCCTTCGCCAGTTCTGGGAGCAGGGCCTTCAGCGCAACAAAGACTACGAAAACATCGTGACCATCGGCATGCGGGGTGACGGCGATCTCCCCATGTCAGAGAGCGCCAATATCGACCTTCTGGAGCGGATCGTAACGGATCAGCGCAAGATCATCTCTGATGTCTATCATCGCGATCCCGATGCGGTCCCTCAAGACTGGGCGCTTTATAAAGAAGTTCAGGAGTACTACGAGAAAGGGATGCGCGTCCCCGACGATGTGACCCTTCTTTGGTGCGATGACAATTGGGGTAATATTCGCCGGTTGCCTACACCTGAGGAACGTAAACGCAGCGGCGGCGCCGGAATTTACTACCACTTCGACTACGTCGGCGATCCACGTTCGTACAAATGGATCAACACGAACCCCATTCCAAAGGTTTGGGAGCAGATGAACCTGGCTTTGCACTACGGTGCCGATCGGATCTGGATCGTCAATGTAGGCGACCTGAAACCGATGGAGTTTCCGGTCGAGTTTTTCCTCAGTATGGCCTGGAATCCCTCGAGATGGCCGAAGGAAGACCTTGCTGAATTCACCCGACTGTGGGCGACCAGAGAGTTTGGCCGTCAGCACGCCGTGGAAATCGCCGACATCATTTCCAAATACACGAAATACAACGGCAGGCGCAAGCCCGAGCTTTTGGAGCCGACCACCTATAGCATCGAGAACTACCGCGAGGCCGATACGGTTGCCGGCGACTTCCAGGTGATTAGAAAAAAAGCAGAAGCGATTTACAACCAGTTGCCCGCCGATGAAAAGAACGCTTTCTATGAACTTGTGCTCTACCCGGTGAACGCGTCCGCCATCGTCACTCAGCTCTACGTCACTGCTGGCAAAAATCGGTTGTATGCCAGCCAGGGACGCGCCTCGACGAATGAGCTCGCGCAACAAGTTCACGCATTGTTTCAAGCCGACGCCGATTTGTCTGCGTATTACAACTACACTCTCGCGCACGGCAAGTGGAGGCACATGATGGACCAGACGCACATTGGCTATACCTTCTGGAACGAGCCACCGGTCAACACCATGCCCAAGGTTACTCAGCTCGACCTTGCTACTGCAGCCGGCATGGGCGTCGCGGTCGAAGGTTCGGCACTTGCCTGGCCCGGCGCCCCTGAACAGCCGAAACTCCCGCAATTGGACGCATTCAATAGGCAGCGGTTCTACGTCGATATCTTCAACCGCGGCAAATCTCCGTTTACCTTTTCTGCGAGCTCGACAGAGCCCTGGATCAAGCTCAGTGAATCAAAAGGCAATGTCGAGCAAGAACAACGGATCTGGATCGATGTGGACTGGCGCAAGGTTCCCGAAGGCTCAACCAGCGGCTCCTTGAAAATCTCAAGCGACACCGGCCAGACCGTTGCGGTAAGTGTCGACGCATTCCGTCCACCGACACCAACTCGGGAACAATTGGACGGTTTCGTCGAGACCAACGGCTACGTTTCGATGGAGGCTGTGCACTACACAAACAAAATTGACGGCCCCTCTGCCCGCTGGGAAAGAATCGACGATCTTGGCAGAACCTTATCTGCCATGACCGTCTTTCCGGTCACAACGGAAAGCGCCACGTCGACCGAGCACTCTCCTCGTCTTGAATACAAGATGTACCTCTTTCATGCAGCACCTGTCTCCGTGCAAGCGATCCTTGATCCATCTCTGAATTTTGTGCCGGGCCGCGGTTTACGCTACGCAATCTCCTTCGACGATGAAACGGCTCAGATCGTCGATACACTCGCCCATAATGACAATCAGGATTGGGAAACTTCAGTGAAGGACAATGTCAGAATCGCAAAGTCCACCCATGTCATCGCGAACCCGGGCTATCACACATTGAAAATCTGGATGGTCGATCCGGGTTTAGTGCTTCAGAAGCTGGTCGTGGATTTGGGCGGGGCGAAACCGAGCTATCTCGGTCCGCCAGAAAGCTATCGCTTCGCCAGATTTCACGAATCGGAAGAATAGTGAGATGGCGGACAAGTCGGTAGTCGCTGAGACCGCAAGTACCGCCGTAGCCGGGTACAGTTTCGGTACCGATCCATGCAAGGTCCAAAAATGAAGCGAGGTCGAAAGACCAGTAACGACTTTCGGGCCGATGAAATCCGAGCTAAGCTCGTGGCTTATCCGGGACTCGTGGTCCATTGTTTTGGGCTTCTACTTCTTGGGGTCGAATCCCCGGCTGACGCGGAACACGTGGCCATCCGGATGGCGAAGGTGCATCTCGCGGACATTCCATGGCATATCGGTGGGCGGAAATGTGACCTCCAGCCCGGCGGCGACGCAGTGCTTGTACATCTGGTCCACGTCCTCCACCCAGACCGACATCCAGACTCCCTTGTCGCCCTCTTCGTCTCCGTTCTGCTGAAACGTGGTGGTGTTCGCGCCGCGTCCGCGGCCTCCCTGCGCCCCCTGACAAAGAAAGATGCAAGTTTCCTTACCCGATCCAACCGCGCCAAATGTCGGAGGTGTTCCCCAGTCCCACAATTTTTTCCATCCCCACTTCTCAAACCAGGCGACCGTGCTGGCGATTTCGGACACGTTCAATATTGGAGTCAAACCTTTGGCTTCCATAATGCAAGCAGGATAACGTAGGCTCAACATTATGGACAGAGTGGCCGTGACTCGGGCAGAGTGACGATTGTCAGCAGAACTCTAAAGCTCTACCACCTGGGGTGTGGAGGAACGTATGTCGCGCTAGCGTAGGCCGACGAGTCCACGCACGGAATCGATCAGCTTCACTGAATCGTAACCAAAGTCATCCTTAAAAACGATCTCCACTCCTTCGATGTCCGATATTCCGGATGACGGGTCTCCGCGAACGACAACCAGATCGGCCTGCTCCCCAGGGGCCAGCGTACCAATCCGGTTTTCCTCTTGTAGAAATCGCGCCCTGTGAAACGGCAGCGCTCTGCTTGGAAGTCAAATGCTCGCTGAACATCGTGCGGTCAGCCAAAACTGGATAGAGATGCTCTACAAATCCACCGTACTTGTCGCTCGTCCCCCGTAGATCCTCACACCACAGTTTCAACTGTCATCGTCCTTCGTCGATACGAAAATCCCTTTGCGCGGCCTTGTCGAGCAAACAGCCTCAACGGCTAATACCTGTTGGGGTGTCCCTACCGCAAAACTCAGGAAAGTTTCTGTAACGAACGGCTCCGCCATTCATCATGCTTCTTGACACGCAAGACCCGATTGCCGCGAGTCACTGGCGCGATAGCGGTACGGGCCAAGACGGGTGATGAGTAGGGCAGCAGACAAAGTCGCGGCCAGAAAAGCGATAAGGGAGGCCCGGTACGAGCGTGTGAGGTCGAAGCTCCATCCCATCAAGAGCGGGCCCACGGCGCCGGACAAGATGAAGGTGGCGAGGACTACACTGTAGATCTGCGCGAACGAGCGAAGACCAAAATAGCGGCTGACGAGGTATGGGATCATGTCTACCTCGGCACCCAAGCCCAGGCCGATCAGGAACGCTCCGAGGAAAGCCGGCCGTGGCGCCGCGCCGACCAGAAATAGGGCGATTCCCGCGGCGACACAGACGAAAAACCAGGCAGCGACTCGCGCACCAAACAAGCGGTCAAGCAAGTAGCCGGTCCCAACGCGGCCAATCATGACAGCGGCGCCTAAGAGAGAACTTCCCAATGCCGCACCTTCCAGACCTACGCCGCGGTCGTTAAGAATGGCTGCGGTGTGAACGATACAACCTTGGACGCTGGCACCGACGAGAAAAAATGACGACACGATGAGCCAAAACGCGGGGCTTCGCCATGCTTCAGACGCCGTCAGACCTGAAGCATCGTGGCGTGCTGGCGCAGGGCTGTCTGCCGACGCGACTCCGTCCGGTAAGAGTGCCAGATCCTCTGGCTTTTCTTTAAGGAAAGCGGCCACGATGGGTACGGGAATAAGAAGGACCGCAACGCCGAGAATCGCGTACGCGTTCCGCCAGCCAAAGTTCGCGATCAGATGCTGCGCGAAGGGCGGCATGATCATAGCTCCGCAACCTATACCAAGCATCGTGAGTCCAAGAGCCAGACCCCTTCTCCGGTCGAACCAGAAGGACACTACATTTCCGTAAGCGAGGGGTCCGAAACCAATGGATGCCGCCAAAGCAAAGGCGACGTAACAGACATAGAACTGCCCAATGCCGCCTGACAGAACCCTAATGGAGAGAAGGATCAAGCCAAACATGACCGCGGAGGGGAGGATTACTCTGCGCGTCCCAAAGCGAGCGATCAGCCAACCAACAAACGGAGTGCAGATCGCGTCAGCGATAGAACGAAGAGTGTAGGCCAATGAAACGGCGGAACGCGTCGAGTGGAAGTCCTGGATGAGAGGCTTGAGGAAGACGCTGAAAGAATAGACCGTTATGGGAATGCCCCAGAAAACGGCGACCACGGCAGTGAGTACAACCCACCAGCCATAAAACAAGTGATGGCCTTGGCGCGAGGTCAATGCCGATGCATTCGGCGGCAGCGAGCCGGTTTGCATCCGAAAGATCATTGATTGTCGGCCGAATCGTGTGCTGGACCTTGTTTTTCGAGCACGATCGTCTGGACAAAGGAGTGAAACGGCGTAGGCGGGTCGGACAGACGCCGAACGAGCTTTTCCTGCAAGAGATCGGGAAAAGCACTGCGCTTGCGCTCGTCGGCGATAGCAGCAGCCAAAGAAGGAGCGAAAATCGAGCGGAAAAAGCGGGCGTGCCGCGTCGCCAGCGCTTGCTTGTTTGAGTCGCGCTCGTAATCGGCCCAGGCGGCGTCTGGGAGCGTGAGCAATTCGTAGTGCTCGAGCGTGAGGCCGTGAAATTGATTGTCCGTAAACGGCGCCAAGAGCTCGCTCCGCCGCCGAGGGTAGGAGCCCACAACCATGCGGGCACGTTCGTCAGCCGTGATCGCTCCCTCCGTTACTAACTGCGCGAGCGCTTCGTTCGCGTGCACGAAAACGGGCTCAAGCCCGCTAACGCCCTCGTCATCCATTCCGGGAAGCACGACGACCAGCCGACCACCGGGCTTCAACTCAACGGCTCGGAGGGAAAGGAAAGCCTTCCAGTCCTCGGCGGCCTGGCGTTCGAACGCCTCTCGCACAGTCCCTGTGGCAACGCGTGGAACAAAGTGGCCTGGAATTCTCGCCGGATTCCGGCTCAGCCACACCGCCGCATATGACGACCAGCCAAGATGAACATGCGCCTTGGGAAACACGTTCTCGTAGAACGACCTTCCAATGGCTGACGGAAAAACGTTCGGATCATCTAGAGAATAGCGTTCAGGGTCGGCGTGAAGCACTTCAAAGAGCGTATTGAAATCGTTGGCGGGCTGGTCGACGTGCACGACGATGATAGGCGGAGCGGGGCCAACACGACCTCGCAATGTTCTGATGGCCGCTCGCAGGGGCGGAAGAGAGTTCTTCCCTTGCGACGAACCGTAATCGGCGATGACCAGCGGCTGGTCGGTGCTGTCGAGCGCGATTGTTCGCGCAGCCCGCTCCAGCAATGGCAAAGCCAGGCCTGCTCCCCCCGCTGGAATCGCGGAATGCAGATTGTAAGAACCGCCGCTTTCCATCACGCCGTGAGGTGCGGCTGCCCGTTGCCCCATGGTGGTTCCTTTCGCGGTAGAGTGACGTCAGGATCGCGTGGTCTGAACGATTGCAAACTATGTCAGGGTTGCGGCTGGCAATCGCAAAGACACGGCAACCAGGAGAAAGCCTAAGCTACATGCTCCGGCCTAATTCTGTCCAGCGAGTAGTGCGGTCGGCAGGCCTGACGTTTCATCGCTTAATGTTCGGCACCCACGGACTGATCTACTCCCGCCTGGGTCTTAGCAGTTTGCCTCCAACGATCACGCTTAGATCGTATCTAGCATACTCTCTACAGGTCTTTTACACGTTTTACAGGTAGAGATCACAGGTAGGAATCACAGGTTGCATTTTGGTCTGCGTCTTCCTTCGCACCGAATGTTCGCGGATAAGGTCACTACCGTCCGGGACCTCTGAACGTCTGTTCCGCCCAGGAGCGGGTAACTAGGTATATCCCAAATTTCCACAAGCAGACTTCTGGACCGGAATGTTTCCGATTAGCGCGTCGGCCGGAACGGACTGGAATAAGGCTGGACGTTTTACGGGAATCAAATTCCACAAGGAGCACTGGCCAGTGGTAGCCCTGGGGGTTATGCTTTCGGTGAGCAAAGAGCCGCACGTGGGCCTTGGCTGTTCGCAGGATCGCGGGTCCTTGCAGTCCTCGTGACTGCGTAACGCAGTGTAAAAGATTGGGCGGGGCCAATCCTTCGCCGTAACTTTGTTAAAGGAGGAAACGGATATGTCCATAATGCCGGACCCAACTTTTTACCCATCGCCAGGCATGGCGATGAAGGCCGCGCCGGAGCAAATCGCTTACGTGGCTCTGCTCAACGTTGGCAAGAACGGGAAGCGCGACGCCATGGGTGTCATTGACCTCGAGCCACGCTCCTCCACATATGGTCAGATCCTGGGCCAGGTGGATTTTCCCAACAGCGATAATGAGCTGCATCACTTTGGCTGGAACGCGTGCAGCGCGTGCCTCTGCCCGCAGGCTCCGCACCCGCACATGAAACGTCGTTACCTGATCGTTCCGGGCATTGGGTCGTCCCGGATTCATATCCTAGATACAAAAGCGGACCCCAAACGTCCCAAGATCGTGAAAGTGATCGAGACGGAGGAGTTCATTAAAAAGACGGGCTACACATCGCCGCACACCATTCATTGTGGCCCGGACGCCATCTACGGCAGCGCCCTCGGTTCGGCCAGCGGCGACGGTCCCGGCGGAATCTTCCTGATGGATCCCAATACGTTTGAGCTGAAGGGCCCGTGGGAGAAGGACCACGGCCCTCAGAATCTTGCATACGATTTCTGGTGGCACCTCGGTCACGACACGTTGATCACCTCCGAATGGGGCACGCCGAATATGGTGAAGGACGGACTCAACCCGGAGTTGCTGCTTGGGGGAAAATACGGTCACAAACTGCACATCTGGAATTTGGATAAGCGCCGCCACCTGCAAGAAATTGACCTGGGTGCGGAGCAACAGATGGTGCTGGAACTGCGCCCCTCGCATGATCCAATGAAAACCTTCGGATTTGTCGGTGTTGTCATCTCCCTGAAAGATCTTTCGTCCTCCGTCTGGATGTGGTACCGCGAGGATGGTAAGAACAGCAAGTGGAAAGTCCGAAAGATAATTGAAATTCCCGCCGAACCGGCCGACCCGGAGAAACTGCCTCCCCTGCTAAAGGGCTTCAAGGCGGTGCCGCCATTAGTATCCGACATTAATCTCTCGCTCGACGACCGCTTCCTCTATGTTTCCTGCTGGGGGACAGGCGAGTTCATCCAATACGACGTCTCCGATCCCGCCAACCCGAAGAAAACCAGTTCGATCCACCTCGGTGGGATCGTTCGCCGCGCCGCCCACCCGAAGAAGCCCAGCGTAGCGCTCAACGGTGGTCCGCAGATGGTCGAGATCAGCCGCGACGGCAAGCGCAGCTACTTTACCAACTCCCTCTACTCCCCGTGGGACGAGCAGTTTTATCCCGATGGCGTTAAGAGCTGGATGGCGAAAGTCGATTTGGACCCAAAGGGAGGGATGAAGCTCGACGAAAAGCTCTTTGTCGAGTTCGACGGGTTGCGCGCACATCAGGTACGGCTACAAGGGGGCGACGCTTCGTCGGACTCCTATTGTTACTCGGACCCGCAATGACAGATGCCAGCCTGACTTCAACAACGTTGTGGCTGATGCTGCTCCTCGGCGCCTACCACGGACTCAACCCCGGGATGGGTTGGCTCTTCGCGGTGGCGCTGGGGATGCAGGAGCAAAAGGGGAGCGCCGTAGCAACATCGTTAATTCCCATTGCAGTTGGCCACGCGGTGGCCATCGGCAGCGTGGTGCTGACTTCTGTGTTTCTCGGCAAGACGATGCCGCTCATGGTCATCCGCTACTTAGTCGCTGCGTCCCTGGTCGGTATGGGAATTTATTGCCTGGTGCGACATCATCACCCGAGGTGGGTCCGCATGCGGGTGGGCTTCCGAGACTTGACCGTCTGGTCGTTTCTGATGGCCTCTGCACACGGCGCCGGTTTGATGGTAGTGCCGGTGCTACTGGTCGGCAACACTGTCGAAGCACAGAGCCGAATTGCAGGCCACAATCACATTTCTCAAACCGTCACTCCACTCGCCGGAATGCTCGCCACTGGCGTCCATACACTTGCTTATCTCGCGGTTACGGGGCTGCTCGCGTGGGTGGTGTATCGAAAGCTTGGCCTCGCACTTTTGCGCAAAGCGTGGCTCAACTTTGACCTGGTATGGGCAGCCGCGCTCCTGGCTACTGGTCTTGTTACCTTCCTGATATAGCCTGTTGTGAACTCTCAATAAGGCGTTCGTGTGGCGACCGAAAATTTCGCCCTTCGTCAGCCCCAACTGAGCCAACGTTTCCAGGCGGTTGCCGGCAACACTTGCCTTCGCTTCCAACACATTTCGGAGCGTATCGTCGGCAAACCTTCCACGCCGAGACAGGAAGTCGCTGTCCTGGTGTCATTTACGGTTTTCGGGCCGCTCTCAGTTAGACAAGTTTTGACAAGTTTCCCAGTCATATGGCACGGGTATCCATTCACGTAAGATATTCCCTTGGTGTCGGCAGTATACGTAGGCTCGCTAGAGCTCTCCGCACGGTTTCTTCGATGACGCGAATCGCTTTTCCCGATCGTCAATTCACCGTCTGATGCGCTATTCTAGCGCGGTAAACAAGCGCGGCGATTATGATTATAAACGAGGATGCGTCTCATCGCGGGGGCGCAGAAACCCTCCGCCGGTACGAACTCAATGGCTCCTACGACGAGATGTTTCGCGCCGTGGAGCATCCGCGAAAACAATATCGTCAACTTTACAACTTGCTTTTGAGCCTGGGTCCGGACGAGCTGCGACGCAGCAAGCACGAGGCTGACCAATCGTTCTTCAACCAGGGGATCACTTTTACGGTCTACGGAAGTGACAAAGGCACGGAGCGGATTTTTCCTCACGATTTACTGCCTAGGATTATCACAGCGGCGGAATGGGAAAGGATCGAGCGCGGACTAACTCAACGGATCACGGCACTGAATCTCTTCCTCAAAGATGTCTATCATGAGGGAAAAATCATTGAAGACGGCCTCGTGCCCGGAAACATTGTTTACACCTGCAAACATTACCGCCGGGAAATGCGCGGCATCAAAGTGCCTCGCGACGTCTACATCACGATGGTCGGTACGGACTTGATACGAAACCCGGAGGGGAACTTCATGGTTTTGGAGGACAATCTCCGGGTCCCCAGTGGGGTTTCGTACATGCTCACGAGCCGCAGAGTGATGAAGCAAATATTCCCCGGACTGTTTCAAAAATGCCGCGTGCGGCCGATTGAGCAGTACAGCCAGGCGCTTCTTTCGACTCTGCGATTCCTCGCCCCCGAAGACCGCTCCGAGCCAACCGTTGTTTTACTGACTCCGGGTGCCTACAACTCTGCTTACTTCGAACATACTTACCTGGCACGGCAGATGGGCATTGAACTTGTCGAGGGGCGAGATCTAGTGGTGCACGATAATATCGTTTATATGCGAACCACCTTCGGGCTGCAACGCGTCGATGTGATCTATCGCCGAATCGACGACGATTATCTCGACCCCCTGGTATTCGAGACCGGTTCCGCGCTAGGTGCTGTGGGTCTCTTCAATGCGTATCGAGCCGGAAACATAGCGTTCGCAAATGCGCTAGGGACGGGAGTCGCTGACGACAAGGCTATCTATGCCTATGTGCCAAAAATCATTCGCTACTATCTCGACCAAGACCCGATTCTGGAAAGCGTCGAAACCCTGTTAATGTCCGATCCGGTGCAACGTAAGCACGTCTGCCAGAGGTTGGATGAATACGTGGTAAAAGCTGTGGGCGAGTCGGGTGGTTACGGCATGTTGATCGGTCCGCACAGCACGGAGCAACAGCGCTCGGAATTTCGAGAAAAGATTAACGCGCAGCCGCGAAACTACATCGCGCAACCGACCATCAATCTTTCGACCGCGCCATGTTTTGTGGACGGATCCATCGAGCCCCGTCACGTCGATCTCCGACCTTATGTGCTCTACGGCGAAAAAATTACCATTATTCCCGGTGGCCTCACTAGAGTGGCGCTGCAAAAGGGCTCACTGGTGGTCAATTCGTCTCAAGGCGGGGGCTCGAAAGACACATGGGTCTTGCAGAATTGAGATTTCCGAGAATTGGGTGACAAAACGCTATGCTTTCCCGCGTAGCTGACAGTCTCTATTGGATGAGCCGCTATTCCGAAAGGGCGGACAATGCCTCGCGTGTACTGAAGGCGACTTATGGCCTGATTCTGAATCCCGCAAAATTTTCCACGGAAGAGCGTTGGTTTCGCGCCGTTTCCTCCCTCGCCCCCGGTGCGGCTTCTAACAACGTCGACCCGCAGCGTGCTCTGTTTCTGTTGGTAGCGGATCCGGCAGGGGCTTTTTCGATTGTGAAATGCGTCAGCGGGGCCCGCGAAAATGCCCGGCAAGTTCGCGAGGAGATCAGCTCGGAGATGTGGGAACACCTGAACTGTCTTTTCCACGACGTGACTGGCTTTGAGCTACAACCCGATGATGATGCAGGTGCAATGCGAGTGGTGAGCTTGGTTCGCGAGGGCTCGTACAGGTTTAATGGAATTACCGCCGCCACTATGAATCACGACGAGGCCTGGCATTTTATCCAGCTAGGCAAGTATATAGAGAGGGCCTGCAATCTCTGCGTCCTGCTTGACGCTTATTTTGTCATCGACAAACATGCTGATGATTTGGATTGGGTGGGCCTGTTAAGTAGTTGCGCCGCGTTTGAAGCTTATTGCAAGGCCTGTACCGCCGAACTCAAACCGGAACGCATTGCGAATTTCCTCCTATTGAAGCCCGAATTCCCTTATTCGGTACGTTATTCGCTGGACCGAATGCACGAGGCTTTGACTTCCATCAGCAATCTCTCCTTTAGCCGCAGGACCGAAGAGGTCGAAAGATTGATCGGGCGTTTGCGATCGATGGTCGCCTATGCACCGGTTGGCGAAATCATTGCCGGATTGCACGAATATCTTGCGTCAATTATCCAGCAATGTCGCGAACTGCATGCGGCTGTTCACGAACTCTATATCGACTATCCGATTGAGGTTGCTTTCCAAAACTAATGCTCTACGCCATTCGCCATTTTACGCGCTATCGCTACAGCCATTTCGTCTGGCAGAGCTTGATGGAAGTTCGCATGCACCCTAGAAGCGAAGGTAACCAGCGCTGTTTCGTTTTTCAGCTTTCTGTCAATCCGCGAGCCCGCATTTTTGGCTATACCGATTCCTACGGCAATCTTGTGCACCACTTCGACTTGCCTTCCCGCCATCGGCAGCTCACGATCATTTCGGACGCCCTGGTAAATATTGACGCTCAGCCTTCGGTTCCCGAGCTCATGGCCTACGAAGGGTGGAGTGATCTGGGACAGCTCGTCGAGAAAAAAGATTACTGGGACATGCTGATGCCGAGTCATTTTGCACGTCCATCTGCAGAGCTTGAAGAGTTGGCAAAGGAGATCGGCGCGAGCGAAAGGGATGGACGAAGCCCGTTGGCGTTTCTGCAGGATCTTGCCGCCGGCGTGCATCGCAGTTTTAGCTACGTAAAGAAAAGCACGGCGGTAGGTTCGCCGATTGCGCATGCCCTTCGGTCGAGACAGGGCGTATGTCAGGATTTTGCTCATATCATGATCGCACTCGTTCGAAATGCCAAAATTCCCTGTCGCTATGTCAGTGGATACTTTTACCACAGCAGCGAAAATGCGAATCCCTCGGCGGACGGCGCTACGCATGCTTGGGTGGAAGCCCTTCTCCCCGGCGTTGGTTGGGTAGGCTTCGATCCGACGATTAATCGACCCGTAGGTGAGGGGCACATTCGCATCGCAATCGGTCGAGATTACGCGAACGTTCCACCCACAATGGGCGTGATGAAGGGAAAGGCGGACACGCAGCTCCAAGTTCGAGTTCGGGTCACGCCGTCCCAAGCCGTGCTCCCTCCTGATGAGGAGTTTGCGGCGGGCGAAGAGTGGTCCCAATTTATTGACGAGACCCAACAATCGCAGCGGGTCGATGCGCAGCAACAGCAGTAGCGCAGGCGTTCAGACCCTTTATCCCCGGAGCCTATTGCAATGATCGAAAATTATACCCCACCTCACGCTGTCGTTAAGGTAGCTTTACAGCAGCGGGTTCCGCGAGAGCGTTGGCACCTTTCCGGGTTTGCGGCGAAATGAGAACGAACCAGAAACTCCGGGCTTGGGCCGCATAGAGGATGGATGGGCATACAGGTAGCTCTCAATCACTGGACACGGTACCGTTACGATAAGGCGGTGTCAGTCGGTCCACAGCTTATACGGTTGCGTCCCGCGCCGCATTGTCGAACGCCGATCGTCAGTTACACGCTTAGCGTCACTCCTACCGGGCACCTTCTCTACTGGCAGCTCGACCCTCACAACAATCATCTAGCGCGCCTTCTTTTTCCTGACAAGACCAACGAGTTTGTGGTTGAGGTGGACCTCGTCGCAGAGCTATCCCCCTTCAATCCGTTCGATTTCTTTCTGGAACCGGGAGTCGAGGATTACCCTTTCGAGTACGCTCCGGAGCTGGCGAAAGATCTCGAACCCTATCGTTGGGTCGATCCGGCCGGCCCTCTACTTCAGGCTTTTCTTGGGAAGCTTTCCCGCGAGACGCAAGGAACGATCAGCTTTTTGGTTGGCTTGAATCGGAGGGTGCGAAACGAAGTTGACTATGTGACGCGGCTCGATCCGGGCGTCCAGACATGCGAGCAGACCCTTGAAAAGTGCACCGGATCCTGCCGTGACTCTGCATGGCTGCTCGTGCAGACTCTCCGACATTTGGGGATCGCGACACGCTTCGTGTCCGGGTATCTGATTCAGTTGGTGCCGGACGGGAGAACGCCGAACGATCCGAACGGTCCGCAAAACGACTCTGCGGATTTCCATGCTTGGGCAGAAGCGTTTTTGCCGGGTGCCGGCTGGATTGGGATGGATCCGACCTCAGGCCTGTTCGCCGGCGAGGGTCACATCCCGCTCGTCTGCACTCCGAACGCTTCCAAGGCGGCACCCATCGAGGGCACGGTCGAGATGGCAAACGTTGACTTCGGCTACGCCATGTCCATTCGCCGCTTGAATGACACACCACAGACTTCCAAACCCTTTACCGAGGAGGCTTGGCTGCAGGTCCAACAGGTGGCACATCGCGTCGACGCGAACCTGGAAGAACAGAATGTGCGCCTGACCATGGGCGGCGAGCCTACGTTCGTCGGCATCGATGAGCCCGAGAGCCCGCAATGGAACATCGATGCTCTGGGGCCAATGAAGCGAACACGCGGCTTGGCTCTCATCCAATGCCTCCGCGAGAAGGTGGCGCCCAACGCACTGCTTCACTACGGACAAGGCAAATGGTATCCAGGCGAACCGTTGCCTCGGTGGGCGCTAAGCTGCTGTTGGCGCGTCGACCGCGTCCCCGTTTGGGAGAATATCGATCTCATCGCTCGCGAAGATCAGGACTACGGCTTTGGCGCGGCCGATGCTTTCAAGTTCATAGAAGCGCTGACGCGTCGCCTCCAGGTGAGCTTCGAAAACATTCTACCGGCCTACAACGGCGAAACTAAGTCGACGGAGCCGGCCGGGTACATTTTGCCCATTCGCCGCCGTCAACCGTCGGGCCGGTTGTGCTGGTCAAGCCAGTTGTGGTTCCATCGCCCGGAACGACTGTTACTGTTGCCAGGCGATTCCCCCATCGGATACCGCATACCGACCGAATCGATGCCCTGGGTGGCGCCTGATGAGCTCGAATACGAGTACGAAGCTGCGCCGTTCGCAGATCGGGTCAAGCTCCCATCACGGCCGAGTCGGCGGATGGATCTCTTCCACAGAAATCCTTTGACCGATTCGCTACCCGCTCTCCCGAGCACGCCCGAAACAGCACCGGAGCTGATCCGTCCATCGCTATGCGTGCAGACTCGAGAAGGCCGCCTGCATGTGTTCCTGCCATATGCATCCAAGCTCGCGGACTATCTCGACCTACTCGCAGCCGTCGAGGATACGTGCCAGCATCTGCACAAGCCGGTGTGGCTGGAGGGCTACCCTCCTCCTTCCGATCCGCGGTTGCGATCATTCAGCATCACTCCCGATCCCGGCGTTCTAGAAGTAAACCTGCCGCCCGCGCGCAATTGGGAAGAACTTGAGCAGATCAATACACTGCTGTTCGAGGAAGTGCGCCATAACCGGTTGACCGCCGAAAAATTCGCCTACAACGGCAGCCATCTCGCTACCGGCGGAGGCAGCCATATCGTGATCGGCGGAGCGACCGTGCTGGATAGCCCGTTCCTCCGCCGTCCGGATCTGTTGCGCAGCATGCTGGCATTCTGGCAGAACCATCCGTCGCTCTCGTATCTGTTTTCCGGCATGTATGTCGGCCCGACGAGCCAGTCTCCGCGCATAGACGAGGCGCGCATGGATGCTTTGTATGAGCTGGAGGTCGCCTTTAGTAATTTGCCTGCGAACGACTGCCCGCCCGACATTGTGGATGGATTGTTCCGCAACCTACTCGTCGATGTCACTGGAAACGCGCATCGCGCGGAGTTTTGTATAGACAAGCTTTATCCGCCCGAGGGTCTCGGGTTGCGCCTCGGCTTGCTCGAATTACGTGCCTTCGAAATGGCTCCGCATGTCAGAATGGGTCTTATAGGGATGCTGCTAATCCGCGCGTTGGTATGCATGTTTTGGAAACGTCCATTCAAGGGAGGACTGGTCCGTTGGGGTACCGCGCTCCATGACCGTTTTATGCTGCCACATTTTGTCAGGTGCGACTTTTCCGATGTGCTCGCCGAGTTGCGCCGGGCTGACTACAATTTCGAGGAGAAGTGGTTTGCTGCGCAGCTGGAGTTTCGCTTTCCGAAGATCGGGTCGATCGCTGTAGAGGGAGTGGAACTCGAGTTGCGTCAGGCCCTCGAGCCTTGGAATGTTCTCGCGGAAGAGACTACTTCTGGCCGAACGGTTCGCGCCGTGGACTCATCGTTCGAGCGTCTTCAGGTAAAGGTATCCGGGCTCACCACCGAATCCCGCTACGTGGTTGCGTGCAACGGTCGTAGGGTGCCACTCTATCCTACCGGCAAGCCTGGAGAGACTGTCGCTGGTGTACGACATCGCGCCCGCCAGCTGTCGGCAGCCTTACACCCAACAATTCCCGTGCATGCGCACCTGATCTTCGACATGATTGACCGCTGGAAAGAGCGTTCGATTGGCCGATGTGCCTACCACGTAGGATCACCGGACGGTCGCGCCTACACAGAACGCCCAATGAACGCAACGAAAGCCACAGAGCGCCGTCGGCAGCGCTTCCAAAAAACCGACCCTACGCTCGGGCTGATAGCGGTGCCGGAGGAAGAGACCGGCCCGATGTTTCCCTTGACCCTGGACCTGAGGTTGCCTGCGCCCGGAGAACAGACACACATCGAGAAGCCCGGGCTTGTCCAATGACTGTGGATCTAAATCAAAACCCGGTCTGCTTCGGAAATGCCTATGACGAGTTATCGGCCGATGGCGTAACTCCTCGGCCGCACTGGGCACACTTAATGGAGTCGTTGCAGGCGATCGGCCCCGAAGAATTGGGACGACGCTGGGCCCGCGCCGAGCGCCGCATTCGCGAAAACGGGATCACCTACAACATTTACGGCGATCCACTCGGGACAAATCGGCCGTGGAGGATCGATATCGTTCCGCTACTGATTCCGGCGGACGAGTGGCGCTTCATCGAAGCGGGCATCATTCAGCGGGCCCAGTTACTCAATCTGCTCCTCGAAGATCTCTACGGGGCGCAGAAATTGGTGGTGCATGACCACTTTCCTGCCGCTCTTCTGTACGGCAACCCCGCATTTCTCCGGCCGCTGGCGGGCGTGCGTGTTCCCGCGCACAGCTATCTGCATATGCTGGCCATCGATCTTGCCCGTTCGCCCGACGGCCGGTGGTGGGTGCTGGCCGATCGCACGCAAGCGCCCTCGGGCAGCGGCTATGCGCTCGAGAACCGCACCATCGTCTCCGATGTTCTACCCGATCTATTCCGTACCTCGAACGTATTGCGCCTCGCTCCATTTTTCCGTGCACAACGCGAAGCGCTCACCAATCTCACCCAGCGCGACAATCCGCGAATCGTATTACTTACCCCCGGCCCCTACAACGAGACTTACTTCGAACAGTCATATATCGCGCGTTATCTGGGATTCGCTCTAGTCCAGGGAGCGGACCTGACGGTGCGTAACGGCCGCGTGTATCTCAAGACCGTCGAAGGGCTGGACAAGATCGATGTGATTTTGCGTCGTGTGGACGACAGCTTTTGCGACCCTCTCGAACTGCGCGGCGATTCGCTCCTGGGCGTGCCGGGCCTCGTCGGCGCTATCGTCGCTGGAAATGTGAAGGTGGCGAACGCGCTGGGAAGTGGTCTGATTGAGACGGCCGCGATCATGCCCTTTCTTCCCGGCCTCGCCACACAATTGCTTGGCGAGAAGCTTAAACTTCCGTCCGTCGCTACCTGGTGGTGCGGGCAGACGTATGCGCTCGATTGGGTGCTCAACCATCTCGACTCCGTGGTGGTGAAACCGGCGTTTCCTTCACGCGGTATGGAACCGGTCTTTGGGGCCGAACTGCCGCACGCCGAGAAGGGCAAGTTCGCCGAGCGATTGCGGGCCCGCCCGCACGAGTATGTGGCGCAGGAGCAGGTCGCTTTGTCCACCGCGCCCGTGTGGGACAACGGGCGTCTCAACTCGCGCAGGGTGGTGCTGCGCACTTACGTGCTCAATACCGGCAGCGGGTGGATGGCGATTCCGGGAGGACTGGTCCGTGTTGCCGAAGCGGAAGGATCGGTCGTCTCGATGCAGCGGGGTGGCCACAGCAAGGACGCATGGGTCTTGTGGGACAGCCCTGTCGATACGTTCAGCATGCTGCGCCCGCGGAATGAGCCCGTGGAGTTGCGCCGTATCTCGCGGTTTGTGCCCAGCAGTGTCGCTGACAATGCCTTCTGGTTGGGCCGTTATGTCGAGCGCGCCGAAAACATCGCTCGGATCTTACGCGCCATGATCCCTCGCCTACGACGCGCCGAGGAAGCCGAACTTGTCTGCCTTATGCGCCTACACAAGTGTCTGGAGTCGCGGCACAGCAAGTTGCCAAGGCCTAAACACAGGCAGCCGACCTCTGTTGAACTCGAACAGGAATTGACCTCGCTGTTGACGGATGCCAAGCGGCCTGACAGTCTGGCGTGCACTCTGTCGGAGGTATCCCGGATTGGCGGCAGTATTCGCGAGCGCTTGTCGGCCGATATGATGTTCCTCATCGGCCAGCTACGGGACTCAATTCAGATCGGGCATGGCACACCGTTTCTCGAGTATCCGGCGATGCTGACCGATTGTTTGGAACTACTTTCTGCATTTTCCGGGATGGAGCGGGAAAACATCAACCGCGGATTGGGCTGGTTGTTCATGACTACTGGCCGGCGTCTCGAGCGTGCGATCTATCTAACCAGGCAACTCCGCGAGATCACTACGCCCCTGAGTGAGCAGGACTGGTCGCTTTTGGAATGCTTGCTCGAGGTTGCGGATAGCTCTATGACCTACCGGGCTCGGTACTACACAACCCTGCAGCCCTTAGCCGTACTGGATGTGCTCTTGGCGGATGAGACGAATCCCCGGTCTTTGGACTTTCAACTGAGCCACCTCGCGGATATCTATCAAAAGCTTCCTCGGCACCTCTCGGTTGACTCACAGGCGATGCGGGCCGCGCTCGCATTGTTACGCAGTTTCGATTTGCGAAAGTTAAAGTACCCATTGCCCGGGGCCACAGCGGCGCATGACTCCGATGGGCTCTCTCGGCTTGCGAGTTTCCTCCAGGAGCTGGAACGATTGCTGCCTTCCTGGTCGAATAACTTATCGAGCAGATACTTTAGTCACGCTCGCACCTTGCCGATCACCATAGGCCAATGATCTATAGAATCATTCACCGCACCACGTACAAATACAAGTATCCCGTCTCGGTCGGAAACCACGTGGCGTGCCTGCAGCCGCGCGCTTTGCCGCACCACCAGTTGGCGCAGAGCGAGCTGCGGATCCAACCCTGCCCGGCGACGCGCACCGAGCGTGTGGACTTTTTCGGGAACCATCTCTGCTTTTTCACTATTCAGGAGCCGCACCGGGAATTAGTGGTAGAGGCGCGGAGCGAAGTGATAATGGACGTGAATGCGACGCCTTGGCCTCAACTGCCGCTCCCTTGGGAAGAAGCAGCCAGATCGGTTCCCAACGATCACAGCCCTGCGGGGCTCGAAGCCTACCAGTTTGGATTTGAGTCGCCGCGCATCCGGGTACGGCCGGAGTTTGCCTCCTATGCGCTCCATTCGTTTACGGCCAGGCGGCCAATGCCGGAGGCGCTTCTGGACCTCACCGCTCGCATCCACGAGGACTTCCGGTTCGATTCGAAAGTGACCAACGTCCGGACGCCAACCGAGGAGGTCTTCCGGAAACGGCGGGGCGTGTGCCAAGATTTCGCACACTTGCAAATCGCCTGCCTCCGCTCCCTGAATCTCGCGGCACGTTATGTAAGCGGATACCTTCGAACCTATCCACCTCCCGGGCAACCGAGACTGGTGGGCGCCGACGTATCCCACGCCTGGGTGTCTGCTTATTGTCCGGGAATCGGTTGGCTTGACGTGGATCCCACGAACAACATTGTCCCCTCGACAGGCCACGTGACGCTAGCCTGGGGCCGGGACTATGGTGATGTAAGTCCTCTGCGCGGCTTAATCCTCGGGGGTGGAGCTCATACGCTCAAAGTCGCTGTTGACATGCAGCCGCTCGATTCCTAGTTTTCACAGAGCCACTACTCCCGCAAAGTTTCTTATCCTGTTTATGCATGTGCTGCGGCGTCGGACAATTAAAATCGCGCATTACGAGAGGCCGCGATACGCCGTATGGGAGGATGCGCACCTCGGTAATGGGATTCGCAGACTAGCGGAGCTGTGGCGCACTTTCCGCGATTTCATCCGTCCAGACTTTAAAGCTCTCCAGAGTATTTTGGCCGAACGTGGTCGCGATGGCGACATCGGCCGCGTCGCGGCCCCGCGCGATGAGGACTCGTCCAATCCTGGGCACGTTGTTCCGTGCATCGAACGTGTGCCAGTTGCCACCGAGATAGACTTCAAACCACGCTGCAAAATCCATCACGCCGTAAGGCGGCAGCGTCCCCATGTCGCCAAGGTATCCGGTGCAGTACCGCGCCGGAATATTCATGCAGCGGCAGAGCGCGATCGCTAGGTGCGTGTAGTCGCGACAGACGCCCACACGCTCGTTGAACGCCTCCCAAGCTGTCCGCGTGGAGCGCGCTTTCTGATAATCGAACGCTATATGGTTGTGGACAAAATCGCAGATCGCCTGGACGCGCGACCATCCCGGCGTCGACTGACCGAATCGCGACCACGCTACCTCGGACAGTAGATCGGTCTCGCAATACCGGCTGCCCAACAGAAAGACCAGGGTCTCTTCTGGCAAATCTTGTAAAGCATGCTGTTCAGCGAAGGGCGCCACCACGTCAGGTTTTGCCGAGTCTCTAACCACTCCGGTGCTTCTCAGGCGAATCCTCCCGATGGGTGCCACAATCCGGCTGCACCAGTTTCCGAAGCCGTCCCGATATGCCGTGATTGGCGTTTCTGGATCGGTGGTCAGGCAATCGGGCCTGACGATATCCGAGGCGCGGGAGTAATGAACGTTGAGCATGAGGATCATCGGCGTCATTTGTCGACAGTTGAAGACTAATTCATAGCCGACCTGAATCAACATGCAGGTTTCCTTCCGCCAACGATCTCAGGACTTTTAGTTGTCGAAGATCGAATGGCGCACCGCCCAAGTCAACCGAGTGTCCTCGTCCAACGAGCAGCTACGGTGGCCGCTCCGACCGATGTCGCAATCAGTTTCGCCGCTACAACTTCCGGCCACGACCCTTACCCTACAGAAATGATGCGCCTTGCGGGGGATGCGCGATGTTCACGATTGCTCGTTTCGAAAAGCAGCTACCTTCAGGCATGGCCAAAGCGAAATCCTACGAATCGCTTGCAGGTCTCCATCAGCGACCCGCTCGGGCACATGACACGTTACGAGTACAGCCCGCTAAACTAACTTATCAAGGTCACAGAACCTCTTGCTAACCTTACGTCGTTTAGCTAGGTGAAACAAGGATGATGGCATTGATCGCACTAGCTGACTGTAACTCGCCCCGTACCGTGAAGTGGAAATATGCCGATCCATCGCGCCATCTCAGTACACAATCAGTTGATACAGGCCACTAGGACCGGCCCGGGCAGTGCGGAATAGAACTCTCGCACTTCATCACCTTCATGCTCGAGAGTCTTCTCGATCACTTCTCCGGTGTCGGTATCCAACATCGCCACCGATTGTTGTCGAGTATGTAAGTCCACGCCTATAATTCGCATCTCGGCCTCCTTCGGTCCGAGCTCTGTAGGTTAGACACCGCACAGTTTACTCGGACCGTCGCGAGGCCGACGTCGTTATGTCATCAGCACTAGGACTTCTGGCTCCAAATAGTTTCCGAGTAGCCGCGATCCGGCCAAATCTCCTCAATTGGGCGGCGATATCCGCTCTCAGGTTTCAGACGAACATTCACGTTGTTCGGAGAGACTCCGGCTACAATAGCGATATCAATTAGCGTATTGAAGGGGAGCGATGCAGATCACGCGCCGACGTTTTTGCAGGAACACACTCGGAGCGGGCCTTGCGCTCGGACCAGTGCACGCTGGTGGCGGTTTCCTTCCGGTAGCACAGGTCTCTGGCAACAGAGCAACTTACCTGAATCCGGTGCTCGGTGGCGATCATCCAGACGCAGGCGCGATCCGAGTGGGCGATGATTTCTTTCTTACGCACTCTTCCTTTGACTACGCGCCCGGACTTCCCCTTTGGCAATCGAAGGACCTGGTGAACTGGACGCTCGCTGGCGCCGCGCTCAAGAAGTATTACGGCAGCGTTTGGGCTCCGTATCTATGCGAACACGAAGGTCAGTTCTATATCTACTTCCCTTGCAATAATCAGTTGCACGTGGTGCATGCACCGAATCCGCTCGGCGCGTGGAGCGAACCAGTCAACCTTGGGGTAAATGCGATTGATCCGGCGCACATCGCTGCTAACGGTCGGCGGTACCTCCACTTCAACGGCGGCTACATGCTAGAACTCTCCTCCGATGGATTATCGGTCAAGAGCCCTGCGCGAAAAGTCTTTGAACCGTGGCCAATTCCAAGCGACTTCCGTGTCGAGTGCCAGTGTCTGGAAGCTCCGAAGATGTTTCAGCGGGGAGAGTACTTCTACCTGACGGTAGCCGAGGGTGGCACGGCGGGTCCTCCCACAAGCCACATGGTTGTATCGGCGCGCAGCAAGAACCCCGATGGGCCCTGGGAGTATTCGCCGTTCAATCCCATTGCGCACTCGACTTCCAGCGTCAACCGATGGATGTCTGTAGGGCACGGCCGCTTGGTGGAAGCCGCGGATGGGAGCTGGTGGATGACAGCTCACGCGTACGAGAACGGCTTCCGTGGTCTAGGGCGGCAGACGCTCCTTCTGCCGATTGAGTGGACCCAGGACGGATGGTTCCGCTTACCCGCCGGCATCTCTCCAGAGAGGCCAATTGCCATGATGAATGGCGGAGCCGGACAAGAGCCGCCGTTGAATCTCTCCGATGAATTCACCTCGCCCAAACTTAGCCTGCACTGGCAATTCTGGCGTGAGTTCGATCGCTCGCGCTTCCAGACCGGCGATGGCCGCCTGGTGTTGGCCGCACGTGGAGATTCGTTAGCCGACAGTTCGCCGCTGACTTGCATCACTGGAGACCATTCCTACACGATCGAAGTGGACATTGACTGCGAACCGGGCTGCGAGGCCGGCCTTCTCCTTTTCTACAATCAGGAACACTCCTGCGGCATACGCATCGGCCCCCAGGGTATCGGTGTCCGCTTGGCCAGCGGTTACAGTCCCGAGATTGGAGTGACAACCAGCCGTGCTACCTTCCGCATCGTGAATCAACAGCAAGAAGTGGACTTCTACTATCGCCTGCCGGGGGAAGACTGGAAGCGAACCCGGGAATCGGCAGAGATCGCGAGCATCAACCACAACGTGCTTGGCGGTTTTCTCAGCGTGCGCCCGGCACTCTATTCCTGCGGCTCAGATCACGCCGTCTTTCGTTCGTTCCGTCATGCCAAAGGTTCTGGTTAGCCAGGCGGAGGCGGCCAGTACGAGGCGGGAGATCGTTTCCGGATGAGCGCGTCAGTTGTCACGCTGTTGCAGCCCGATATAGAGCTTTCTAGTGTCTCCGTCTGAGCGAGGAGCAACGCTCCGGATGGATTATCGGCAGGCGGAAACTATCCAGAAACGGGGCTCGAGGAGGTCAGTGGCGATGTCCGCGAGCGAGGCTTCTGGCCCGTTTCGCAGAACTACAGCCAGTGACCGAGCGGCAGGCTGCAACTGGCGGAGTTTGGTCTGCAAGGAACGTCTTTAGAGCGGCGGTAATCTCATTGGGCCGTTCTTCAGCAAGAAAATGGCCGGCCCCGAGGACTACGACATTCCCTCTAACATTACTGGCAAAGGCGCGAACGAGGGCTTCATGATTTGCGCCGATGCCCTTTTCCCCAGCGAACGCCAGCACGGGAATCGCAAGCTTCTTCAGCGCGGCCAGTGTACGCACCTGCTCCGCAGTGATATACACCGCGCGGTAAATAGCAGGAACTCGACCGCGCAACGTCGGGACGTGCCATCGCGGCGACGTAGGGCGCACACTCAGCGAACGGCGCGGCTTGTTTGTCGCCGGTGAAGGTGGCCCATAGATGATGGAGATAGATGGATTCCCGGCCCTTGAGGAGAGCGCTCGTGGTGTCCTCCGTGGAATCACTTTCGCCCATCAGCAAGAACGGCACAAAGGTGAAGACACCGTTGGGCTTGCTGAGCTACCCCGGATGCAGAAGGAAAAGCAATAAGTAAGCTACAATTCTTTACGGCCGACGTAAGGAAGGGATAGCGTGCAATTTGAAGAATCGAATCGAACCGAATGAGCTGGCATTGTTAGTTGTCAGCGGCATGGTCATCAACAGGAGGCGTTTGTCTGCAGACATCTTTTGCATGGGATGGGTCAGGGTTCTGTCAGGCCGACGATGATCCAGACAATCCTTGTCCCGACGCCTGGTGCGACACCAGTGAGAGAGTCAGACAGGCCGCCGGCGGTGAGTGGCCAGATGACAGTCAAACAATCACACCGATCGCATTGGTGTGCGGCGATTGCTACGAAGAAATCAAAACAAGAAACCAATTGGGTCCAGAGACGAAAGCACCAGTCCAGTAGAAACGTTGGGTGGCGAGGCGGTGGCGCATCGACTGCAGATGTTGAGTGGGTTAATAGGCGGGTCTCGTGCATAGATTTCAGCGTTAAGATGGAGTTGGGTGCCCCATCCCGACATCCGAATGCAAGTCTATTGGGCTTAGAGCCGAGGATTTTCGAGCCGTGTTCATCACGCGGTACCTGCACTTGAAGCGCAAATCTCAGGCAGCGACACGAGACGGACCAATTCTTCGTGGATCGACATACGAACTTTGTTTGCTCTGGAGCCAGGTAGCGACCTCCTCGGGGTCGAAACGTACCGACCCCGAAATGCGAAAGGATCGTATACGTCCGCTGGCCGCCATCGATCAATAGTACGGTAGTTTAGGTACATTTTAAGTATGGCGGAGAGGGTGGGATTCGAACCCACGGTACGGTTTCCCGCACGCTCGCTTTCGAGGCGAGTACTTTCAACCACTCAGTCACCTCTCCGCGGTGGTTGGTCGGCTTTCTTAGTTTAGCAAAGCTACACGCGGCGGGCTACGGTTCGAACGGTCGTGATTAGCCATCGGGTCACGGAGAGCGCGAAGGAGAGAAAACGAAGAACGGAGGGGGTCAGCGGCGCGCAGAAAAAAACGATTGGAGGAGAAAAGCGGCATCCTGAGCGAGAAGCCCTGGAACGACCTCGACACGATGATTCAGCTTGGCGGACGTCAGGATCTCGAAGCTGGAACGAAAAGCGCCGCCTTTAGGGTCATCGGTGGCATACACGAGTCGAGGAATGCGCGCCTGGATAATAGCTCCGGCACACATCGCGCAAGGTTCAAGCGTGACATACAGAATCGTATCGGCGAGCCGGTAGTTGCCAAGGAGGCGCGCGCCTTCACGGATAACTACAATTTCGGCGTGAGCGGTGGGATCGTTGTCGCGGATGGTGCGGTTGCCTGCACGGCCTAGAACCGTCCCGTTGTGAATGAGCACCGCGCCGATCGGAACTTCACCAGCTTGGCCCGAAGCCTGCGCTTCGGCGAGCGCGAGTCGCATAAAATGCAGGTCGTCTGGCATTTAGAGATCACGAGAATAGCACGCCGCGCTAAAAAGTCGGCTTGGAGCGCCGCGAACTCTGCAGTGTGAGGCTCCTTGACAACCGCGCAGTGTGGAAACAGACTGAGACCATGAAAGAACTCGAAGAAAACCACACGCTAGCACGGCACACGCGATAATTCATTCATGGAAATCCGACGAGATCCGGTATCACAGAGTTGGGTTGTAAGTGGGCAGCGCGAACGCACTGGAGATGGCGAATTGCCCTGCCCATTGGACCCAGGAAGCGTAGAACAAACGACGAGCATTCTGACATGGCCACCGGAAGGAACGTGGCAGGTCCGCGTCATCCCGCATCCCGATCCGCTATATCGCGTCGAAAACGATCCAGGGCGCGTGGCCGAAGGCATTTACGACAAAATGGGACCTCTCGGCGCGCATGAGGTTGTCGTGGAGACCCGCCAGCACGACAAGCGTTTTTCCCAATTGTCGGACGACGAAATTGATCGCGTGCTGTGGGTCTGGGGATCGCGGATCGCGGATCTGAAGAGAGACGCGCGATTCAAGTACGTCAGCGTCTTCAAGAACCAGGGAGCGCTGGCAGGTGAGGAGTGGCCTCACGCGCATTCCGAAGTCACGGCGACAATCTTCGTGCCAAGACGGATTAAATACGAGTTAAGTTCAGCGCACGAATGGTTCAAGGATCGCGAACGTTGTGTATTCTGCGACATCGTCCGCCAAGAAGAGAAACAAGGGAAGCGGATCGTGGATGTACAGGGCGACTACTATGCGCTCTGTCCCTACGCTTCGCGCGTACCGTTTGAAATCTGGGTGATGCATCGGCGGCACAACCATCTGTTCGAGCAAGCCCGGCCGGGCTCGAATCGGCGGCAATTAGCGACTTTGCTGGGCCGGGTGCTGCGCAGGCTGGAGAAAATCGCGCCTACATTCCACCTCGTCGTACACACAGCGCCGAACACACGAAACAAGAAGGGCGAGTTAGCGGGATACTGGAAGACTCTAGCGGACGATTTTCATTGGCACATCGAAATCATGCCTATCGTTGAAAAGCGCAGCAAGTCATACAGCATCAAGGAAATCTACTTCAACGCGATCTTGCCGGAACAAGCTGCGGAACAGCTTCGCTCTGTCGATCCGAGCACATGAAAAACGGTTCGAAGTGGGGCAAAGATCACGGAGGTATCCTAACGGACCTTGTGGTGTTCCTCTTCATTGTAGTTTTGTGTGCGGTGCTTTATTTTGCCCGGCACCCCCTCATGCGCTTCGCCGCGGAATCTTGGATCGTCGACGAACCCGCGCCACACGCGGACGCGATCGTGGTGTTGGGGGACGACAATTTCTACGCCGATCGCGCAACCCGTGCCGCGGAACTCTTCCGTCAAGGTGTTGCGCCTGAGGTTGTAGCCAGTGGCAGGCGTCTGCGGCCGAGTGCGGGCGTCAGCGAATTGATCGAACATGACTTGGTGGAACGCGGCGTGCCGAAGGAAAAAATCATGAGATTCACTCATGACGCCGACAATACGACAGAAGAAGCTGGAGCCGTGGCGAAGCTGGCTAGAGATCATCATTGGAAGACCCTGGTGCTCGTGACGTCCAACTATCACACTCGCCGCGCGCGGTATATCTTCGCGAGAGTGCTTCCCGCCGGAATAACAGCGAGCGTTGCTAGCGCCCGCGACGGCGACTTTGACCCGGAGCGGTGGTGGGAAAAAAGAAAGTCCATCAAGCTGTTCCTACACGAAGTTTTAGGCATGGCGGATGCCATTTGGGAACTGAAAAGCGCGCAAGTACCATCGGTCGACAGTGGGAGATTGAACAAAACAGGGGAGGTACAGGAAGGGAACTACTGTGCACAATTTCGGCACACACCCGGCGAAAAACAGAGTAGTTGTCCTTTACATCGCCTAAGTGCCGTCATATCATAAAGATTCTGAGTCGCGACGGAACTCCAGCCACCAACTGCGACTTTGAGGTTAGAACAGTCCTCTTGAGGTGCCCCCATGTGGCGTAAAGAAGATGGGAATGCGCAGGTCTCTCCCGACGTGTCAAATCAGCCGAGTGGTTCGACTCATTCTTCGAAAGCGGGCGCGCCTGGCGGTGGACCTAAAGCCACCGCATGCGTCAGTCAAGGAATCAAGATCAAAGGCGACGTGACGGGCTCTGAAGACTTATTCATCGACGGGTTGATCGAGGGTAAGATCACTTTGGAGAATGCAATCGTCACCGTAGGGCCGAATGGGACAGTGAAAGCGGATATCGTCGCCCGCGAACTTACATTGCGTGGTTCAGCCGAAGGGAAGTTCACAGCGGAAGACAGCATTCAGATTTGGAAGACAGCGCGAGTGCAGGGAGAGTTGAAATCCCAGAGAATCTCGATTGAGGACGGTGCGGAGTTGCGCGGGAAGGTGGAAGCCGGTAAAGTGTCGAGCAAGATGACGCCCGACGAAGCCGCAGGACGCGGGAAAACTAAGGCGGTGGACGCCGCGGCCAAGAGCGCGAATACGACAACCGGTGCGGCGACCGCAGGGGCGGACTAAGAGATGAGTTTTCTGAATAAACTCGGGATTGGAAACGGCGGGCACGCAACGCGTGAGCGTGCGGGATCGCTGCCGAAAGCAAGAAGCGGCGGCAACGGGCACGCCGGCGCGGTGGCTGCGGGAACGCACCGCGAACCGGAAATGCGCGAAGCTACTCGCGTTTCGAACGGCCTGAAAGAGTTTTTGTGGAACCTCGATGGCTTGGGACGCGGAACCCTGTTGGACCTGGGCCCGGCTTGGCAGACAACGCTCAATTTTTTCATTGAGCGCGGCTTCCGGGTGACCTCTGACGACGTTTTACGGGATTGGAAGGAATTCCAGGCCACGGAATTGGCCAACACCAAAAAAGCGTTGACCGTCGAAGACTATGCGGAACGCACGCCCGAAGCTCTCGCCAAGAAATTTCTAGAGCAGAATCTTCAATATCCAGCATCGTCATTCGACGCTTTGTTGTTGTGGGATTCTCTGGACTATCTGGAGCCGGCGCTGGTGAAACCAATGGTCGCGCACTTGACGGAGATTCTGCGGCCGGGAGGCGTGGTTCTGGCAATGTTTCATAGCAAGAAGCCGGAAGCATTTCAACGTTATCGCGTGATGGATACAAACACGCTGCAGGTGTTGAGCACGACGATGATTCTGCCCGCGCAAAAGCCTCTGCAGAATCGCGAAATTCAGGAACTGTTTGGAAGATTCCGCTCGGTGAAATCCTTCGTCGGCCGCGACCAGTTGCGCGAGAATCTGTTCGTTAAGTAAGTTCCCACCATACGGTCAATCAGGCGAGATTCAATGGGATATTTGTGTCCCGCCAAACCTGAAAAATATCTCTTGCCAGCCGCAGTTCACGGGCGTACAAGCAAGTTGTGAGCTCCGATAGCTTCGGAGGGGAGGACGGATGACTCCACCGGGCTTAGAAGCGCAACATAGCTGAACACACCGCGCACGCGGTGCGAGTCGCTGAAGAACAGAAAGCCTTTAAGTTTTGTTCAAGACGCGACGCAGCCAAAACGAAAAAAGGGCCCCGATAAAAACGGGGCCCTTTTGCTGTGTGCCGAGCAGCTAACGGATGAAAGTCCCGTCCCAACCTGCCCTTAGAATTTCGGTCAGGCGCTGACGCAGGGTTCGAGTTTGACGCTGTGACCGAGACGTTCGATCGCTATAGGACATTCCATTTTGGTGATTCTCTACTATCTATTGAAAGTGGGTAGCCAGTACGCGGATTTGGGCCCCCACTTCTTTGACCGTTTTGAACCCGAGCGGCTCACCCGATATTACGTTCAAGCGCCTCGTTAGCTATTCTTCGTGTGGCTCGCCGCCCAAGCTGGCTGCACGAGCGTGCGATTCAGCCAGCGGTTGCCTGGGTGATGCGTCCGCGACTGTGGCAGGGGAGGACGGGCGATCGTCCCCCCTATGCCGACTTAATATCTTTGGCGCATCAAAACCGGTGTGCTCTATCTTCTTTCCTCACTGCGGCTGCGCGGCGTGAGACGCGTGATGGTGCCTCCGATGTTTGCCGTGATGATGGGCCGCGTGATGTGCGTGGTGATGATGGGTGTTGGCGACGCGAGTCGCAAAAGTTGAAGCTGGCGCGGCTACTGATCGAGCTGCTGAAAAAAAGCAAAACGAGAGTGCAAGCAAAACAACTTTGGATATGCGAACCACGTTAGCTATCTCCAGAGAGGAAAATACCCTCTAGTGGGAATTGGAACACATCGTACGAAGAATGGTAGGAGAAAATGAACCGAAACCGCGTGTTGTGTCCCCCAAAGAGTACTGGGTTTCAGCCGCCGAACCGTGATTCAAACATGCGGATCACCGCGTTCTGCTTGGCGATTACCTGAGCTTGCCACACGAGGACAAGGGACATGACGCTCATGGCAAAGATGCAAAGAGCGAGAACAATGCCGGTCTGTGTTTCCGTTGCGGGAACATGAAAAACGCGCCGAATCCATTCCATAGCGGGCGACTCCTCCAAGGAGGTCCTGATCTCCATCTAAGTCATAAGAACAGTCAATCGTCAGGAAGAGGAGCAATCGAGTGACCAAAATTTTCCGATGAGTTCTACAACCATCAGTACCGTTCTTTTAAAGGGATTTTTGTATAACTTCCTTTTCTACGCTCCGCACCTAAAGCAGGCTGTCAAAAAAAGCGCACACTTTGGAACCGGATGTTCCCTTGCTAGAACCGCCTGGCCTGAATCGCTTCCAAAGCCTCCGCCCAGGACTCACGCTGGAAAAGCGGCAAGGATTTGAACGACTGGCGAGAATCTGGCCTGTCAACCGTCTCGGTGCTGGGCCCATCAGTGAACAGTACAGAGCGGTCACAGGAGGGAAAGAGCTGCCTGTGTTGCGGGGCCGTAGCCATACCGACCAAAAAGGCTGGCCGGTGAAAGGCCCTGTCGTATAGCTTCCGGAGTTCGCGAATGCAGGAGGTCAAGCTAGCGTCGACCGCCAGCGACCACAAAGAGCCGTGCGGCCGCACCAAGAATTTGAGATGCGTCGCTTGTCGCAGGAACCTTTGTATGTCCTTCTCGGAAGCTCCCGCAAAGAAAAACAGCGCGTCAAAATCCCTCTGGCGGATGAAGTCTGCTTCATTTCGAGGGAAGCCAGTGTTTTGGATAAGTTCCCGAGGGGAAAGGGAACTTAGCGGGACGACGGTGACTCCAGATTGCTCTGCCAGAAGGTCCAAGGCTTCAGCGGCGGCGGGTTGGGGCTTTGCCACCGGGATCGCAATAAACCTTCCGAGCCGAACGGTATGTTGTGGCTTCAAATGGAAATAATCCTCGGACATATACACGCATGACCCATCCTCCGCGATGAACGGCTCGCCGTGGCCGAGTCTACGCAGCGCCGAGTCAAGTTGATGGCGATTCCTTGAGGTCACCCAGACACACGGAATGCCAGATTCGGAGAGAGACTCGAGAAACTCGGGAAATCCCGACAGGGCTTTGCCGGGGAGGGGAATCAAATCGTCGATGGCGCAGAAAACAACCGTGTTCGAAGAACGCAAGTGGCCCCCAGGCTGGAAGGGAAATTGTATCGGAAATCCGGCTTATGAAAAAAGAGACGGCGGAAGGTTGTCTACCTTCCGCCGTCTCCGTGGAGCGTTCGTAATGGGTTTAGCTGCCGGACTTGGTGGCGGATGCCGCTGTTGGTGGCTGAACATTCGCCTTCGGAACGCTCAGATACCCGCTGATCGTGTTCTTGCCGACCTTGTTGATCACGAGTTCTTCCGGCTGATGGGAGCCTGACATATAGAAGAACAAGGGGGTGTTGACGTTGGCATTCTTCGCTTCAAAACTCTTGTCCTCGACTGTATAGACGATGTTGGAGCGGTTGCGCTTCTCGTTTACGCCCTTCAGGACGACGGTGACATTGCCGACCTTTTGGGGCTGGTTCTTACCGGTGATGGTGAACTCGGTGTAGTCGCGCTCACCCTGACGACGGAGAACATCGATTTCATCGTGGTTGCGAGCGATGAGCGTCCCAAGTTCGCTGCGGGCCATATTCAGGTCGGAGTTAGTCTTGTCCAAGTCCGTGCTCACCTTCGCGACCTTCGTGTCGACGGTCTTTACATCATCCGAGGATGCCTTGGTCGCCAATTCGGAATGAACGGAGGTGTCGAGGGTCTTTACCATTTCGGCAGTCTGCGTGTTGTTCTGTTCGGCTTCCATACGGGCCTTTTTGAGTTGGCCCTGGGTGATCTTCAGCTTGTCGGTGACCACCTTGAGGTCGCCTTGCAGGTCACTATTGGCTTTCTCCGACACGGCCAGACGGTCCTTCAAGCCGGTCATATCTTGCTGCACCGAGGCTTGGAAGGTCTTCATCTGATCGGCCACAGCCTGCTTTGCCTCATCTACCTTATTCGAATTGCTCCAACCGAAAGCCAATCCGCCTAACGCCAGCAACGCCAAAATGACGATTGCGGGTAACTGCCAAGATGGGCTGCTCTTTGTTTCTTGTATTGAATAATCGTCTGCCATGGTGAAAACATTCTCCTTACCCCGAAGGGTCACAATCCTTGAACTTAGGGCAGCTCGACTCGGCTGCCGTTGCGTAGTCTCTGCTTCAGGAAAAGTGCACGCGGCATGCCGAGCAGAGACCGTAGAGGCGCACTGGTAAGTCACTGTAGGAAGATGGGTTGTGGAAACCTGAGGAAAGTAAGGGAAGTACTAGTTCTGGCAATCTTTACTCGCAGATGAATACCGCCGATGAATTCCTACGTAGTTCTATACTATCCAACCCTGATGCCGATTGCGTTAAGTCCTTGGTGAAGCTCGTCGGGGCTTCGATACTGGATGCCAGCGCACCCCAGAACTCGGGCAGCGTCGGCAAAGGCAGCAATGTCATCAATGTATACCGCTTGGTCTGCTTTAACCTTGCAGGCGCGGAACGCCGCGCGAAAAATCAGGGGATTCGGCTTGCTCGCGCCGACGGAGCAGGAGTAAATGCGCACGGGTTTGGGGAAATAGCGAAAAAAGCTATAAGTCGCCTCAAGGTGCGCCACGTGGATAGGGTCCGTATTTGAGAGCAGGCCGAGTCGGTAGGATTTGGCCAGGCCCTCGAACAGGCTGTCGGGATGAATAGGCTGTGGATCCAGAGCTGAATTCCAGACCTTGGTGAATTCGTCGAAATCGAGCGAAATGCCTAGTCGTTGACACAGGTTGAGGTGCCAATCGCGAGCCGACATACGCCCCTCTTGCCAATCCGGCCAGCGCGGATCCTTTTCGATGGCGGACCAAAGCTCTTCGGGCGTCAGGGATAGACCCTTGGTCAAGCCGAGCTGCGCCTTGCGGATGTCCACTCGGACCAGCACCCGGCCTATGTCAAAGATGATGGCGTGAAACTTCCGCGGGAGATTCACTTGCTATGCGCCTCCGGGACCGGGGCCTCCTCCGGAGGGCGCACGGTGCGCCCTGCCGCTCGCCGCGTCCGAAGGATGCCAATTATAGGAGGCAGGATCGAAAGAAGGATGACTCCCGCAATGATGAAATGAATATACTGGCCAACGTTGGGAATCCGCGAACCGGCGATGTAGCCACCGAGAAGCATGCTGCTGATCCACAGCGTTCCGCCGAAGATATCGTAGACCAGATAGGTGGAATAACTCATTCGCGCCGCGCCGGCGACCGGTGGACAGAAAGTGCGGACAATTGGCACGAAGCGCGCCAAAATTACCGCCCGGCCGCCATACTTCTCATAAAAGTCATGAGCTCGCTGCAAGTTGCTGCGGCGGAAAAAGAGAGAGTCTTCCCGGCGGTACAAGGTGGGGCCCGCCGAGCGGCCGATCCAATAGCCAAGTTGGTCGCCAACGATGGCACAGAGAATGCCCGGAAGCAAGAGCCAACGCAACGGAAGCACATTTTGGCCAGCGAAGATTCCAGCGGTGACCAGAAGGGAATCGCCGGGCAGGAAGAAGCCAACGAATAGGCCCGTCTCGACAAATATGATGACGCAGACGAGGGTAGGGCCACCCCAGCGGACTAGTTCTCGGAGTCCTTCCGGGTTATACAGAGCGCGGAGAAAGTGGAGGACGGATTCGAACAATCGGTATCAAGCCTCGCTGAGCAGGGAATTGAGACTGGCATGCGCGAACGCAGAATCGCCAAAGCGCCCCAACCAATAAGGTAGCAGAAGACTGGCAGATTCTCCCCACTTTCCTCCCAGAGCGTGGTAACCGAAGACAACAATTGAAGTAAGTGCGGGCGGTACATTACCGAAGGGCTTGCGCGAAGAGGAATTCGCCTTGGCGGCCCGGCTGGACGACTTCGACCTGCCTGGAACGGCCGCTGAGTAGCTTCTTGATTTGGGGAACGGCTGATCGGGCAGCCGAAGCGCCGGCTTCAATGGCTTCGTCGATACGCTCAAAATCGTCCCAAGCCAGCGATTGCACGGAAGGCCGCAGGACGATGTCCGCGTGACGCTCCCACCCTTCCAATTGGTGCTTCTGCGCTGCACTGACCGCGCGACTCACAACCTGGAAAATATTGGTTGGGACTCCGCGCTGACCGTCGTGCAGACCGACCGAAATTCCAACAACGATCTGGGCGCCCAAGTCACGCGCCGCTCGCGTCGGCACGGGTGCAACCAAACCACCATCAGCTAGAAGCCGCGTGCCAATCTGAATAGGCTCGAACAACCCTGGGAAAGCGCAGCTTGCCCGAATTGCTTCCGACAGGCTGCCCTGCTTAAAGATGACAGGATCGCCTGTCCCCAAGTCCGTGGCCACGATGGCCAGCGGAATCAGCAGCTCTTCAAACTGACGCGAATCAAAGAAGCGCTGCACTAAAGCTCCGAGCCGGTCGTTGCTTGCCAGACCGAATCGCGAAACTCGCCAGCGAGCGAAATCGCGAAACCGAATTTCGCCACACCTCCTGATCATGCGGTGAAGCGGCGCTCCGCTGGCATAGGCCGCGCCCACAATGCTGCCCATGCTGCTCCCGCTGATGAAGGAAATCGGGATCTCTTGCTCCTCGAATACACGCAAAACGCCCAGATGTGCGTATCCGCGCGCAAAGCCTCCTCCGAGCGCTAGGCCAATACCTGGCAGCGGGGCAGGCTCTTCCGTCAGCAGTAGCCGCGAATCGAGATCAGGAGTCACGAAAACAACGTTCTCAAGCAATACGTGCTTGGGTCGATGGGACGCGCGTTCCGAAACAACAGTACCTTCGTACCCAGCCCAACATGCGGCTGAGACAGGGGAAAAAGAATGCCGCCAGTACGGAAATACTAGGTTGGTACCCTCGCTGTACCATTGGCAGTTTCCTGCCCGCACGCGAAGCTAGTACTCGAAGCACACAACATCCTTCAATTGAGGGGCGGACAATGCAATCGGGATATAACGCGTGGGTGGGGCAACCGGTGGTTTTGCAGGTGGCTTTGGGAGATATCAAGGTCCCGCTGCGCGGCCAGCTTCTGAAGGAGGGCGGAGACACCGTCCGGATGAGGATCGGCGACGGCTGGGACGTCGATATCTACAAGAACATGATCCTGGATGTGGAGCACGACGGTCTGGCTTTGATGCCGGTTTGAGGAGGAATTATGGACGATCAGATACCCAAATATGTAACTCAGGCGCGTGCGTCGTATTTGCTCGGGTTGCCGGTCGATCAGCTTTCCCGAATCTCCCATGAGTCCGGTATCGGGCACATGGAGAGAGCCGGCGACAAGGAAGAGTGGTTTTTTACCTACGAAGAACTGCAACAAATTTGCGTACTGGCGACGCACGCTGCGATGACTACGCACTAGAAATTGGATTCCCTGCGGCCCCCCTCAGAAGTACCCCCACCCCGGCTCGTCCCCCCAGCGAGCCGGGTTTTCTTTTTCTCTTCTCGGCGAATTTGTGGTATTTGAAACGATTTATAAATTCTTTGACTTCCGCGGAAATCCCTAGGAAACTGAGCGCCGATCCACACATTAAGCGAAGGCGGAATCATGACCGATGCAGGCGCGGCCGCATTGAGCAGCAAGACAGGCTATAACCGGTTCTTATTGCTGGTGGCTGGACTCGGTGGTCTCCTCTATGGCGTGGATGTGGGCATTGTTGCCGGTGCGTTGCCCTATCTGGAAGCGACGTCTGGCCTGAATGCGGGCCAACTGTCCATCGTTGTAGCTGCTGTGTTGCTCGGCAGCGTCATCTCCACGCTATTTGCCGGGATTCTTGCAGATTGGATGGGGCGCAAGCCGCTGATGATTCTCAGCGGTCTGATGTTCGTCGTCAGCATCCCAGTCATTGCGCTATCTCACGGATATGGACCGCTGATCTTGGGGCGCTTGCTGCAAGGTGTCAGCGCGGGATTGATCGGTGTGGTCGTACCGCTGTACCTCGCGGAGTGCCTGTCGGCGGCCAGTCGTGGAAAGGGAACTGCGATGTTTCAATGGCTGCTGACGCTGGGAATTGTGTCGGCCGCCGTAGTGGGAATTTACTTCAGCATCCGCGTCGATGAAGTCGCAAAGCTCGGAGATCCGGCGAAACTCTTCGCATTCAAAGACTCAGCGTGGCGAGGAATCTTCTGGGTTTCACTCCCGCCCGGTATCTTATTCGTGATTGGAAGTTTTCTTGTGGCCGAGTCGCCGCGTTGGTTGTTCCGCCGCGGCAAGAAAGAAGCCGCATTGAACGCACTAGTGCGTTCGCGCTCGACGGAACAAGCCCAATCCGAACTACGCGAGATGGAAGAAGTTTCCGCGTCAGAAAAAGCAAAAGGGGTGGCGGGCGGTGCCGTCAGGGACTCTTTGCTGCGACGGAAGTACGTTATTCCTTTCATTCTGGCGTGCATCATTCTTGCCTGCAACCAGGGTTTGGGCATCAATTCCATCGTCGGATTTAATACCAATATCCTGCTACAAAGCGGCCTTTCGGATGTGCAAGCGCACTGGGGCTATGTCATTTTCACCCTCATGAATTTTCTTTTCACCATCGGCGGAGTGGTCCTGGTGGATCGAAAAGGAAGAAAGTTTCTTCTCTCGCTGGGTACCGCGGGCATCATCGTCGCGTTGGTCTGCACCGGCCTGTTGTTTCGTCAGACGGAAAAATTTCGCGTGGATGTCAACGGCGCCGTGCAAGCAATGGTAAGGCCCGACCAGAGTCTTTCCCTCGAGTACAATTCGAAGACTGCCAACGAGTTGCTCACGGGGCATGGAGATGCGGCTACAGGCGACAGTGGCAAGGCCACTTCGCTTAGCATTATCTATTCGTATGGAGATTTTCGTGCGGCCTCCAAAGTTGTGCGCTCGGACGATCTGGCCGCAAAGCCCGTCGAAATCGAGCGTGATACCACCGTGCCCGCCAATAAGGTGGTGGCGTTTTTCTCGAATCCGCTCGGGAACCTGGATGCTGCGCGAACCGCGCCGCTGAAGATCGAAAACGCTTTGATCACGCCGGTTCCGAGCATGCAAAACGGCTGGCTGGTCGCCATAACCTTGTATATTTTTGTTGCGTTTTATGCAGTTGGACCAGGAGTGTGCGTCTGGCTGGCGCTTTCGGAACTTATGCCCACGCGCATCCGTTCTAACGGGATGAGCATCGCGCTGCTGCTCAACCAAGCCGTCGCTACTATTATCGCGGCCGTCTTTTTACCGACCGTTGGCAAGCACGGGTACTCGGCGATGTTCTTTGGCTTCGCCGCCTGCACCGTCATCTATTTCATAACGGCAGCATTCTTATTACCCGAGACCAAAGGCAAAACCCTGGAGGAAATCGAAGCCCACTTCGAAGGCGCGAAAGCGTAGCCCGTCGTGAACTACAATTGCTGGACATTCCAAAATTGCACGTCATTCCGAACGGAGTCCGCGGAGTGAGGAATCCTCTTTCATCGATGGTCAGTTCTCCCAACAAACCCGGCGCGCGCCACGCACTCTTGGCCGGCTTCCTTGGTTGGACGCTTGACGCCTTCGATTTCTTCGTCATCGTTTTTCTCTATGACACGCTGGCCCGCGAATTCAGCGTTCCGAAAAAGGCCATCGTCCTGACAACGGCGGCGACTCTTGCTTTTCGTCCGGTCGGTGCGCTGCTCTTCGGCCTGCTGTCCGATCGCTACGGCCGCCGCTTCCCGCTAATCGCCAACGTTCTCTATTTTTCAGTGATCGAGGTCCTCTGCGGTTTCGCGCCGAACTACAGAATATTTTTCATTTTGCGGGCGTTGTTCGGCATTGGCATGGGTGGCGAATGGGGTGTCGGTGCTTCTCTCGCCATGGAAGCCGCGCCAAAACGCTGGCGTGGAATCCTGAGTGGCATTCTCCAGAGCGGCTATTCCATGGGCTATTTGTTGGCATCGGTGGCCGCGCGTTTTGTTTTGCCCACGCTCGGCTGGCGCTGGATGTTTTGGTTGGGCGCCCTACCTGCGATGCTGGCGCTATACATCCGCACGAAGGTGCCGGAATCGGAAGCTTGGGCGCAACACCGGGCCAGCAGCATGGCGCAATTGCTGCGGGTCGTCGCCTCGCACTGGAAACGCTTCGTCTACCTCGTCATCCTCATGACCTTCATGATGTTCCTATCTCACGGCACCCAGGACCTGTATCCGGATTTCTTGAAAGAAGTGCACAAATTAAAGCAATCACAGGTGGCAAACATCGCGATTCTTTATAACTGCGGCGCGATCGTAGGAGCGGTGCTTTTCGGCGCGTTCTCGCAAAAAGCAGGTCGTCGCATGGGCATGCTGGCCGCGCTGGGCCTGTGCCTTGTGGTGATTCCTCTGTGGGCATTTGGTGGAGGCGTTCTAGCCTTCGCGATTGCTCCGGTATCGTTGCAAATGGGCGTGCAGGGGGCGTGGGGAGTAATCCCCGTGCATCTGAACGAACTTGCCGCCGACTCCGCCCGTGGCCTGATGCCCGGCCTGACCTATCAGCTTGGAATCCTGCTGGCCTCGCCCACAAATTCTATCCAATATGCTTTGCATGAGAAGTTTGGATACAGTTGGGCGCTCGCTGGCTTCGAAACCGTGACCATTCTTTCCCTGGCGCTTTTGCTGTGGCGTGGCGCGGAAGCCCACGGCAAAAACTTCCTGCGGGAAACTCCCTCAGAAATCGCGCCAGCGTAGCTCTGCCCGCGTGTGGAAGGCCTCCGCCGGAATCTGTCGGGTAAAGAGATTCCAACCCCGGCCTAAATCACATTCGATTTAGTACAACTTATTTAGGATGATTTCGCAGATACCTGCGCCTCCACTCGGCACGCGCCTCATCAAGCTTCAGTTTGTACGGGTCGCCCGTTCCCGATATTCGTAAGCCGGCTGCGGGGAGGACGCTTACCCGCCAGTATGTTTCGTGCCCTCCGTCCTTTATGACAAACACAAGACAGAAGCTTTACTTTTGATGTGCCTCTTCCATATCTGTGCCTGCATCTCATCACCAAAGAGCAAGAGGTGATAAACGATGGATTACGAGAAGATGAAAGTGTTGATGGAAGCGAGCCGCGAGGAATCAGCGGTGCAACGCAATCCGGAAGTCGAAGAGTTTCCCAAGCCCGAATCCAGGCCGGATTGGAAGTATCTGGCTGCCGTAGCGAAAGAACGGATGGCAGCCTAGGAGAGTAGCAGTCATGAAAATGCCAGCGATATTCCAGTGGTACCAGATTTTACGCCGACGCCACCAATTTACGGTCTTCCAGGCGGTCCGGAGCGCGCTGTGGTTGGCGCGCGTACCGGCCCAGATTCCAAGCGACTGTGCGTGATCCTGATCCATCTCCTCAGCGAGGTACACCCAATAACGGTCAAAGTCGGAGGCAGTCCAAACGATTCATATGGCTGCCTCTTTTTGCTTCAACATGGCGGGAGGTTAACACCTGCGAATGTTGGCCCGCAATAGTACGGGGAATCGGACTTCCCCCAGAGCTAAAGCTTTCGCTCAAACAAATCTTGCCTTTCCTCAGCCTGGAAATACTTAGGATTCTTGATCTTTAGCCAGCCTATGCCCTTGTCCTTGTAGATGCTGCTTCTACGCTTCGCAACGATGCCTTCCAAGTCTCTCCGGCAAATCTCTTCGAAGAATGCCACACCCTCAATCTCGATGTGCTGAGCGTAAATGATACCCGCCTGCCCGCAAGGAATTACTGTTTATGCGGCTTTTTGCGAAGTCGGAACAGTGATGTCACGACGTGTTGAGTCAAACCACATCTTAGTACGAGACGCAATTAACGCTGCCGGACTTCTGTTGCAGATTGTTGGCACAGAGGACATTCTCTTTTCCGAAAAGACGGGCAGTGATCGATTCGATTTAGGATAGTTGCTCATAACTTGACGGTAGAGGTAAGTGGAATCCAAAATGGTTTTATTGCTGTGTGGTGCTTTCATCTCTGTCTAATCGAGTCCATCAATGACCATCCCTCGAAATTGGCGACCTGCTTGTCTGTTGCTTGTCGGTTTGATCCTTACCGCCCAAGGTGTAGCGCAAGACTCGGCCAGCACAGCCGAAGACAGTGTTGCAGCAAAACATCCAGCGGGGTTGCCCGAAGCGTCTGGCGAGTCGAAGTTCGCCACGCCCCTCGCCCAGGGTATGCAACTCTATTACCAGCGAGATCTCACGAAAGCAGCAGCTAAATTTAAGGAAGCGGCCGATCCGGGTGGCCCTGAGAGCGCGGCGGCTTACGCCTGGCTAAGCCGTATGCAGCTTATGTTGCGGCAGTCGGTGGAGGCCGCTGTTTCCGCGAACAAAGCCTTGCAACTGGACAAGGACTTGCCGACCGCGCAATCCGCCGTCGGTGAAGTCTTATATCGACTAGGCAAGTTGACAGAAGCACAAGAGGTTTTTCGACGAATCGCGCTGACCGGGAAGCCCGATGCTCGCGCCTATTTGGGATTAGCGAAAATCCATTGGGCCACCGGAAACTACTTATCCGCGAAACAGGTTATCGATCGCGCTCACGCCCTTGATCCGGACGATCCGGAGATTTTCTCGCGCTGGCTTGGCACTCTCCCGGGGACCGAGCGATTGGCAGCACTGAAGTCAAGACTCGCGTCTGCTCCTAAGGACTCGCCCTACAGTAAAGCGCTGGAGCACATGATCGCAGCCCGCGACAACACTGCGTTACAGTCAGTTCCCGCGTGCAAACTGGTTTCCACGGCCAGCTCCACACGACTTGGGTTGGAAAGCCTTTGGCGTGGGCCGAACCAGCTCGGAGGGTACGGGATACCCATCAAATTGAATGACGCCAAGGCAAATCTGCAAGTGGATACCGGAGCCTTCGGGATTATCGTGAACACTCGCATAGCGCAGAAGGCAGGATTGCAAAGATCTTCAGATATTGGCCTGGGAGGTATCGGGGATAATGGGCCGTTGTCGGGCTACCTAGCACACGCGGACACCATTACCATAGGAGATCTCCAATTCACGGATTGCTACGTCCAAGTGGTCGAGCATCTTCGCATGCAAGATGAGGACGGCTTGATTGCCACAAGCGTTCTTGAAGACTTTCTGGTTGACCTTGATTTTCCCGCCAAGGAAATGCGCCTGTCCCCGTTAGAACCTCTCCAAGACATTCCGTCGCCTACCCTCTCGCTACATTCAGAAATGCCCATAAAACCGAATCTGCACAACCGAACGATTCCGGACAAATACGCCGATTTTGAGAAGGTGTACCGCATAGGGCGTTATTTATTGATTCCTACTCGAGTAAACGATTCTCGGCCCGAACTATTTCTCTTAGATACGGGCGCTTGGGACAATGTGATTGCGCCCGGCTTCGCTCGTGAGGTAGTCAAGGTGTCAGAGAGCCCCGGGAAGGTTAGTGGTCTAGCGGGTGAGGTCAAGAACGTCTATCAGACCGACGAACTTACGTTGACGTTCGGGAATTTCCAACAACACCGGCAGAGACTACTCGCAATCGATCTCAAGGCCGCCAGTAACTCCGCCGAAACGGAAATCTCTGGCATCTTAGGTTTCGCCATGCTCTGGATCCTGGATGTCAAGCTGGATTATCGAGACCACTTAGTTGACTTTCAACTTGATCCCAACCGTCCGCATTGACGCGGTCTCTTTAACCGAGCGGGGCCTAATCCGTCCACGGACTGGCATATTCAGCTTCCCAAACGGGATTCGCCGCCTGCTATGTAAGCGATGGCTCGGAATCCGTCGTGTATTCGAAGATGTAATCGGGGTGATCGAACGGCTTCGCGGCGCGGGTCAAGCGCATAGGCTGGATGCGGGGGAGCACATGCTATCTTCTACCCGTCGTGGGGCGCCCTGCGGCTAGTCATTGATGTTATTGCTTCGCTGCCACAGAGACGACACGCAGCTCAATGGTCACGCGACCGCCCACTGCCCTCGTCCGAATGGCCCCAACAGGGATTCCGCACCCCGAGTCTTATGCATGGTCGAACTAAGGACCTCAAAGGTTTCTATCCGGGGGCTACCTTCAATAACGGACGCTAACATTCTAATTACTTGCGGATAAGTTTCCCGGTTATACGCCTCCGCATCCTCGGCGGTCTCCCACAAATCGAAGGACTGGAGCTCTCTTCCATTCAGGCAGAGAAAAGTGATCTGCTCCAGGAATCCCCTCTGCTTCCGAAGCAAGGGAATAATTTCTCCTTCAACTTTCAGTTTGAATGCCAGGACACCATCATTCTTCAAGTACATATACAGCTTGCGTGCGAACATAATACTCACTTTGGTTTCGTGGCTAAGGGAAGGATTCCGGGGGCCTGCTCTCGAACCGCGAAGCCTAAGACATCTTTGGCCCAGTCTCACGCTGCTCTAGTTAACTGTGTTTGTCAAGTCGTAAGTCCCTTTTCGTAGTAAGATTTACTATTGGAGTTAACTAACCGGCTCAGGCGTCTGCGAATGAACGTGCTGGCGATCAGAGACTTTCCCACCATTCGCGCTGTTCGTCACCCAGAGGGGTACCCTGACGCGGCAGGATCGGACGTTTCAGTCGCAAACGTTCGCGTCGATCACGAAGTCAAGATGGCCGGCCGCTTTTGAGCGCTGGCTTGAGAAGCCCGGTAACTCGCCTCGCGAGGTTGTTGAGCGTCAGAGGATTCGGGCGATCCTTGGGATGGAGGTATCGCGTTGGCCATATCAGTTGGTACTGGGACGCACTTTTCCGGTAATCGCGTTTGGCATTGAAACGAAGACCCAATCTAGGGCGCTACGCCTTCTTCGAGTGCCGTTCGACTTTTCTGCGCGTATTAAGGTGGGTAAACGGGTGAAAACAAGGTCCCGAGAAGCCTTCGCGTGGCAGGGGAAGCAAGTCTTGGGCTGTGCGTCGGTGTCAGGAGTCCCGTCTTTATTGAAGTGACCCCCAGCCAAAATGCAATGACATTCACGCCCGGAAAGATGGCGAATGGCTACCGCCCGATGATAGCTAAAAGCCAATGTAGACCAAGCAACATCCCACCAGGGAGGTGAGTTTTGATACATGACGACGGCTGCAAGAGCGGAAACTAGAAAAACAGATGGCATTGGAGCGGCCGAAGGGAGAGATTATCCTACAATTAAATGACACACAAGATAGCTTCATCGTAGAACTTAAGATTGCGGCCTTGGGAGCTACGAGACGAGATCAAACAGACTTCATCTCAAAGAAATGCATGGATCGCTCTGGCAACCACTTTCGCATCCGGCGCTCGAAGTTTCCAGGGCGAGAGCGAAAAACGATTGGGGTCGGCGTGGTTCGAATCAAGGCCTAGGCGCAGACGAATGGGAGGCGAGCCAAGTCAACCGCCGTCCGCGTCCTAGGACCTCGCGTTTACTCTCCCCTTAAAAGCTTCGTCGTTCCCGCAGCTATATATTCCTTTCGTCCGCTACAGAGAACTTTTGCGGTTAAGCATTCGTGCCACCGTCGACAGTCAGGTTCGCACCCGTGATGTACGACGCCTCCGGACCCGCCACAAACGCGACCAACGCAGCAACTTCGTCAACAGTTCCGTAGCGGTCGAGCGCTGTGTTGGCCTTCTGTGGTGCCGCCCACTCGCCTGCCGCGGGGTTCAAATCCGTGTCGATCGGCCCCGGCTGGACATTGTTGACTGTGATGCCCCGATCTCCCACTTCTCTCGACAACCCTTGAGTGAACATCTTGATGGCTCCCTTGGTGGCCGAATAGGCCGCAAGACCAGGCGTCATGTTGCGCTCCCCTACGCACGAGCCGATCATGATGATGCGGCCTCCGTTCGTCATGTGCTTCAGCGCTGCCTGCGTCGCCACCAAGGCGCCGCGGACATTGAGGCTAAGCATGAGGTCTATTTCCTCCAGCGTAGTCTCCTCGAACTTCTTTGGGATCGCTGTGCCGGCATTGTTCACAAGCACATCCAGTTGGCCGAGGGTCGCGACCGTCTTTTCGACCGCAGCCTTGACCGCGACGGCGTCTGTGGCGTCCGCCTGAATTGCGGTCGCCTTTCCACCAGCGCGTTCAATCTCCTTAACGACCGACGCGGCCGCGTCGGTACCTTTCGTGTATGTTATGGCCACGTTCGCTCCATCCGCGGCCAGCCGTTTTGCGATTGCAGCTCCGATGCCACGGGAGCCTCCGGTGACGAGTGCCACTTTGTTGGTTAACTTAGACATAGTTCCCCCTTCGTTTTGGGCAAATCAATCGAAGCATCTATTCAGCCGACTACTACTTGCTCGCGTCGATTGAAGTGGGCGTTTGATGCACATGGGTCAAAGACCGGTACAATTTTCAGTAAACTCCTGTTTGTCGCGTAATCAAGTGGCCGCGACTACCGTCTGCTTTGCCTCTCACAGTCAACGGTTGCGTCAGGTCGCGTTGTTCACGCGGTGACCCGCCCCGTTTGAAACACCTTTATCTTTGGGACGTCCGATTCTTCGGAGAGCAGTACTTTATGGAATTTTGCCCCCTGCGTTTCCGATCTATAAAGCGAACAACCCACCATATTCGACCCGCTGAAATCACATCCGCTTACGTCAGCGTAAGAAATTTCGCAGCCAACAAGCTTGCAATTATTCAGCGATGCGCCTCGAAGGTCGGCGCCAAGCATATTGGCGCCCGAGATGTCGCTGCCATCAAGACACTGGCCCCTTAAATCAACATGACTCCAGTCTCGGTTTCGCAAATCTTTGCGTTCTAGATTCCAGCCTTGCACGCGGTCAATCTCGCGGCCAAGTCGGTCGCGGATGATCACGACTGGCACGGGCTTGGGTACTGAGAAGGGCCACATCATTTCACCTCCATCAGCAGTTCCGTTGGCGTCTCGAACAGTTCGACTGGCAAGTCATCGTCGGAGGCTTGGTAACGCACAAGTTCTGGAACGGCCTCGACGATGCTGTCGGCTTTCGCGGCTGCAGCAGGTTTAGGTGTTTTGGAAGAAGAAGGCGCTGGATGAACACTTACATCGAATACGTCCAGCCGATTGTTGCGTCACTGAAGGATGGCGAAACCGGAGAACCAATTCATCCCGCAAGTGGGATTCGTCAGTGATGGAGCTGCCGGTCGTAAATTCCAAACAGCAGTGCCGGCCGTCGCTTAAGGCAAAAGCCGTCGCCCAACTCGTGAATGAAAGCGCAGGCGAGGAACAGGCTCTCTATGTGTTGGTGAGTGCCACTGGCTTAAGAATCTCGGAGGCCCTTGCTCTTGAGACAAAGCATTTTATCAACGACGGGCGCTCAATCGAAATCAGTCAACAGGTGGATCATGACACACCTAAGATCGTCAGCTATTTGAAAACTGCCGCGGCATATAGGCAGATCGACCTTTGCCAGAATGTTGCGAATTATCTTCACGCATTTGTCGTCGGCAAGCATGGCCTGTTGTTCCAAATCCGAAAGGACACGCCATTTCTGCACAACAATCTTGAACAACGCTGGCTTACACCTCGCCTTAAAACGATGGGGATCGAGAGAAAGGCATGGGCTTTCACGCCTTCCGTCGTTTCCGAAAGACGTGGCTACGTGGGAAGCGCTGCCAAGAGGACATCAACAATTTTTGGATGGGGCACAAACCGAAAACAGTGTCTGAACTCTATTCGCGCATGGACGAAGAACTCGAACAGCGGATCCAGGAAGCGGAAATAGTCGGCGTTGAGTTCGAAGTACCTGCTTATGTTGATCCAAAATGCTCCAAACTTTCTGTCGAGCAGGAGGTTGCAATCGCCGCGTAACTGATGTGAAATAGTAGAGCTGCCAAGGATGCGCCCTTAGCTCAGCTGGATAGAGCGTCTGGCTACGAACCAGAAGGTCGGGAGTTCGAATCCCCCAGGGCGCACCACTAAAATCCTAGAAACAAAAAGGGTTGCTCAATCGCGAGCAACCCTTCCTTTTTTCTCGAAACCCCGAATGTAGTGAAAACTGTAGTAAGAGAATTCATTTCGCGGCGATTGCCACGATTTTTTCCCGTTGGCTCTTGCGGTAGTCCTCGGTTTTCTTTGCCGCCTCGCGCATGTCATCCGTGGTGAGAATCGAGTAGCGCTCAAACATCGAATCGCTTTTGTGGCCAGACCATTGCTTTGCGACTTGAGTATTGACGCCGGCCTTGACCATGTTCCGGACCGCAGTGCGACGCAGGTCGTGAAAGAGTTTGCCCTGATATTTCCGAGCGCGCTTGCATTTCTCGCAATACTTCTCCGGGCCCTGTTCTCCGCACTTTTTGCAGATCATTACACCCAGGCCAGCGGCGATCGCGGCGGTTTGCCATGACTTTCTGAGTTCTGCGACGGCCGCGCCGTCTCGGTGGAAGATATGCTCAGGCATCTGTACTGTTCCGTTTTTCTCACGTGGCAGTGCCGCACGTCGCCTCTCGATGATCTCTGCTATTTCGCCTGTGAGCGGAAGCACGCGGTCCCTGCGATTTTTGCAAATACTTGCGGGAATTCGCAGTTCGTCGCCCTCAACCATGTTCCAAGTCAATCCCGCGATTTCTCCCTTGCGCATCCCGCACGCCGCGGCGAAGCGTGCGAAGTCCTGCAGATCGGCCGGTAGATGAGAGATGAGCACCGCCAGTTCCGCTTCACTAAAAAAGCCCTGGCGCGCATTGTCTTTCTCGGAAAGATGTTCCATTGGAGGTGCGGTTATCCCCGCGAGCTTGTAAACCCGGCGAAGAATTTCCGTCACGCGATTGATCGATGAATTTCTGGCTCCCTCGCCTCTTCGACGTTGGATATATTTTTCGACGTCTTCCGGCTTCAACTCCGTCGCCAGCTTCGATCCGAAATCTTGCTTCGCGCGGGCAACCAGACTCTTGTTTTGCGGACTCAGCTTGCCATCCTGTTCGTAATTGGTTTTCAACTCATCGAGCAATTCTCCAATCGTGCGACGTTCCTTCTTTGGAGGATCGATACCGACCTCGCCCTTCGCCAGGGCAGTCCGGTGGGCCGACTCGATATCGACGGCGGCCTTTCGGTTACCCTGCTTCGTTGATTTCTGGATCCGCCGACCACAGAACACAAACGTGAACCAGTACGTACCGCCTCGTTTATAGACCGCCATCAGATTTGCCTCCTTTACCGCGATTTTGGCGCCACCAATTCCGTTTGTTCGCTCGCCTCGCCCAAACTTCGCAATCGGTGGAGCAGTACTTTTGCCCTGTCTTCTTGCGAAAGAAAAAAGGCGTAGAGCACCCGGGATTCTGGCAAAACAACGTTCGATGCAAATTTCTCTGGAGATGAAAGAATGTTTCCTCGAACTTCGTAAGTGCCGGCGGCAGCGCTTCGCGCGCCCTTCTAGCCGAATCGCTGTCGTCTGAGTTGTAAAGCCGCCAGGCCAATTTCGATTCGTCTTCGTCCAATTTTTCGAACTTCAACCAATCATCCTGCGTTGCTCTTATGGCCAGCCACTCAGTAACTCTTTTTCCGCGGTCTTGCTGAAATGCCCTCGTCCGCCGAGTGATATCGGCGTGGAGGTGACGAAGCAAAAAGACGAACCATTCCCTACTTCTCGGGTCCGAAGACTTCCAGGCTTCGCGGAGCAAATGCCGCAAGGTGAACATGTCCAAATCAGTGCAATCACCGAATAGTTCTGGGTAATCGCTTTTAATCGACTGGATGGATGCGACGTGTCCCGTGCGAGGGGTGATGACACTGCCTGCGGCTGGCAGGTCGGGGATGTTCGCGAGACGCATCAAAATCCTCTCGACTAGAACCTGATGACCCTTCGTTTGGCTAGTCATGCGCTCGACCGTACTTTCATATTGTGTTCTAGGTGTATCACGGCGTACCTTGGCTGTCAAGGGAGACTCGATAATGCCAAAGACGAAAAACAAACCGATAGCAGTAGCCGGCCCAACATCACGATTCTTGACCGTTAAGGAGGCTGCGGAATTGTTGCGCGTGAGCCAAGTATCGATCCGGAGATATCTCGGTCAGGGTAGGCTTCGGAGATTCAAGGTCGGAGCTCGCACACTGCTTCAGCACGATGACGTGCTCGCACTGGTCCGCCAGGCCGAATAGCTACACTTCCCACTACAGCCGCGAGCATGGAACCCAAGAAGCGCTTGAAAAGTATCCCTGTTAAGGCCGGAGACCATCGGGTTACGGTCCAGAGTCCATCAAGTGAAGAGATTTGGCCCAAGGGTCAAGGGACACGTGGATCAAAAAAATTGATGGATTTTACTGAGGAAGTCTTTCACGAGGCGCGATCCGACCCCGATGTCAGCACGAAACAGTTAAAGCAACTCGTGCAGAAAGTCGATCCTCAAGCCCTAACAAAACCCGACCCCAAAGAAATCGTGACCGAACTCGATATCGTCTGCGCCGCCGATGTGCGGACGCAAGAATATCGGTGGCTGTGGGAGAACAAAATTCCCCTAGGCGAGCTCACCGTATTTTGCGGGATGCCCGACACGGGCAAGAGCACAGTGGCAATCGACATTGCCGCGCGCATGACTGTGAAAAAGGGATTTCCTGATGGAACTCCGTGCGCCGAAACTGTGAGCGTCCTGATGATGACTACAGAGGACGGCCAAGACACGACTATCGTCCCGAGGCTCATCGTCGCCGGCGCGAATCTCGAGCGTGTGTATTTCGCCAACAAGATGAATATCTCCCACGGCGACAAACGAAGCCAACGCATGATTGCGCTGGACACCGATCTGGACATCGTCGAACAACACCTCAAACGTAATCCACAAATCGGCCTGGTGGTGCTCGAATCGATCGGAAGTTATTTGGGCCAGGCGAAGAAAAATGAAGAACGTGACATGCGGCTCGTGATGGATTCTCTGAGAGAACTGATGGTCCGCCGCAGTTGCGGACTGATTCTCATCGACCATTTCAACAAACAGACATCGCAGAGTGCCTTGCACCGCTTGGGCGGAAGTGTTTCTTACGGAGCTGCTCCGCGAGCCGTCTGGCTTTTCGCAAAAGACCAAGAGGATCCCACGAAGCGTTTGATGTTGCCTCTGAAATTGAACATCGTAGCGGAGAACAAGAAAGCCGGATGGGAATATACGTTTCGTTCCGTGCCCATCGTCATTGAGGGACGAAACACTGACCGCGGCGCGATTGAATGGATCGGGATCACGCGCAAAAGCGCAGAAGTAGTGGCGGGCGCCTACAGCGACCCGGAAGCGAACAAGGTTCGACAGGCCGTGGATTTCTATCGTGAAAAATTGGCCGCTGGCCCGCAACTCAGTTCGCAGCTTTACGAGCAACTCGAAGCCATGGGCATCAGTTCTCGCACCGCCAAACGCGCGCAGAAACAACTCAACACCGATGCGTATCAGGAAGGGTCGCGCTGGTGGATTTCTCTACCGAAAGAAGCGTCGCAGTGAGTCTCTGTGCCAACGTTCTGATGTGTGGCACCCTGGCACTGTGGCACTCTGGCCTCCTGGCCATGGCACTCTGGAACATATATATAAATCAATCATTTATGTATGTATTGGTGTCAGAGTGCCAGGGTGCCAGCGTGTGTCAGAGTGCCAAGGTATTCACCTGACCACCAATTTGAGTTGGAACGACGCTTCGTGCGGACCTTCCTCTATCGGGACGGCGTTGTTTAGATCAAACGCGACCTGCGACAATTTTTCGTCCAGCAGATCTTGGAGGGTTTGCCTGCTTTGCTTGATCGCGGCGTCAGGAACAGCGTCGGTCACACACAGTCTCTCGTACTCATCATCCAAGCATGCGAGTTGCCTTCTGATCTCTACGATTTCTGCGAGCCGAAGTTGGGAGATAGCACTTCGTAGCGGTCGTGGCATGGTGCCTAGCCTTGAGCCTTGGGTTTGAGGTAGGACTCGATGTTGTCGGCATAGTGTTTCAGTGCACAAGATAGTCCTTGCGCGACGGAACCATCTACCGGTTTTGTTCCCGTGCAGGCAATCGAATCCAGTAGATATGCGACGGCCAGCACACCCTTAATCGCGTTACCTTTAACATCGCCTTCGTCGCACTCGAAAACATCGTCGAGAGTGAATTTTGGAGCAAGTTCCTCGCGCTTTCGGCGAAGGGCGTGCTTTACCCGCGATAACTCGCTTTCCAAGATTTCAAGTTCAATTTCGGGTGTAACTGGGATTGATGGATTAGAATTTATTTCAGCCTTCATGGAGAAGAGCCCTCCTTTGTGGGTTAGGGACGCGCGGTGCCTCTAACACCATGCGTCCCGATTCGATGCTGATGCTACCCGCCTTTTCTCGATTGTCAAAATTTCGACGCACAAGACTTTGTAAATTTTTTGTCTCTTGTTACTCGTCGACCTGATTTCTCTACAGTTCCCGCTACACCGGCGATCATCGAGCAAAGCAAGTCACTGAAAACAGTCTGGCAAATAGCGAAGAACTTCTGGTTTCTCCCCCGATAAAAGTGATTTCGGCCCGATTTGCGGATCGGGCTAGCCCTGCACTCCCATGCTTAGGACTTCCGCCCTGGGTGGCCCCGCACGCTGCGCCAGCGGCGCTTCTACGCCTCGCCTAGACAATGGATGAAAGAGAAACGGCGTGATGAAAATTCGAGCATTGGCTATTTCGCCTTGAAGTGCATGATGAGGCGGAACCGCCTACAACAACTTTGTTGGGGGAATAGCCACCATATATGAACACCAATGCTTTCAAAGGCCTCAAGCAAAAGCGGCACGACATCGGATTGACCCAACACGACCTTGCCAAATTGAGCGGCATTCAGTGCTGGAGAATCGCCTTCGCGGAGACGGGCCGAATCCACCTGACCGCGGTCGAAGTTCAAACAATTCAAAAAATCCTCGAGAAGCGCGCGTCAGAAGTTCTGAGCAACATCGCGGGCGCATAAGGAAACACATGGGCAACTCTCCCAATTCATTTCGCACTGGCATCGGTCCAACACCGATCGATGTCAACGTCTCTCAGATTCCTTTGTGGGGAAGAGCGTGGAAGCTTACGGTAAAGACTCAATCTGCGGACCAATCGACACCCAGCCAGGAAATTCTCACTCAGGATTCATGGGATCCTGAAGCTTTACGTATGACGTTTGAGGTCCTCCAGGCAGCGAACTCGTCTCCGTATTGGTACGCCCTCGTGAAAATATTTAATTGCAACAAGGTTGAACTACAAAACCTTCTTTTCAATGCAGTTTGGCTGACCCTCGAAGCTGGCTATCAAACCGGGCCGAGTAAGTATTCACAAATTTGGGACGGCCCTGTCATGCAGGTCATTTTCGACCGCGAGAATGTAGTCGATCTTACAGTGACGTTCAACTGCATTTCGACACTCGCATTTTTGGAAGAACAATTCATCGGTGTGTCGAAGGGCAGCTTTTCAACGCAGTATCAATTTATCTCGGACTACATTCAGAACAATCTGGGCGGGAACCCCAGCGATCAGATCAGTGAATACGCAGCCGGCCTACTCAAAGCAAAACAGTATCCTCGAGGAAAAACTTATTTTGGCAGTGGCAGTAAATACGTTGAACAAATCGCCCAGGATAACTTTTTAAGTACATGGCATAAAGGCGGCCAACCGCACATTTCCGAACTGTCGCAGACCGCCGTCCCTGATCCCGAGATAACCTACGGCCCACCCTACCCTCCTGGCGCGAACGTTCCCGCGAACCAAGATCCAAACATTACCCGCAGCATCATCGGCGTCCCGCGGCAAAGCGTCTTTGGATCCATCTTTACGGTCCTACTTGATCCGCGCCTCACGGTGAAGGTTCCACCAATGGCGGTCAAACTGGATAACACGCTGATCACGCAACTCAAAACACAGCCGCCGAATCTGCCGGCCATTCTCGACAACAGTGGAGTTTTCGTCGTTGGGCAGGTGCGTCATTACGGCGACACGAGGGGAACGCCCTGGTACTCAGAGGTGAACGGTTGGGCGCCTGCTTGGGCATACAAGTTGCTTGGCACAGGAGCTGCATCGGCTTATGCAATTCAGAAGTAAGTATCGACGGCCGCACCATAACTTTTCGGGAATCGAAAAAAAAAGGAGATGAACATGGAAAATCCAACAACTGCAGTCGTGAAGGCTGTCGATGGGAAAAAGGAAGAAAATAAATCGATCGGCAATGATCAGCCGCTCCCGTTGATTTCTGAGGCTGGCGCGAAAAACATCGAAACGATTCGCAGGGGCTACGTGGATTGGAAAACGACGCCACTGTGAAGCTACTGGGGTGAGGGGAGGATTTAGATGTCATTTCAATTCATCACATGCACGCGACTGGCAATCCTGAATCGAACAAATTCACCGCAGTATCTGCCGGCCGGTTGCAGTGTGATGGCGGGCCCGGGGACAGGATTCGATCCCCAGGCGCCGTATTCCAACGTTCCACCAAACTGCTGGCTCGTCTTCCCACCGAACCAGGTGATTACGGTCCCGGACGTCGATGTTTGGTTCAGCGCCGCCCCTGAGTGGACCCTCGCCCTTGAGATCGGTTATTCCAATTTTTACGACAAGACGATTTTGCCGCCAAGCTCCGCTTATTTCGCTGCGGCCATCGTCACTGACACTTTCCCACCTGGTAGCTACCCCTCTTCCATCTCGTATTGGCCAGCAGCCGTAGTGATCAGCGCATCGTGAAAAAAAAGGGAATGCTACAAATGTCACTACAGCACGTCGCCTTACTTCTCCTAACTTCCACGGGAAGAGCCACATGTCCGCAAATATTTTCGGGTCTATCACCCGATGTACGAGGTGAAACGTGAAGCGAGGCACCCAGCTCGAAATCGTTGACGGCCCGTATGCCGGACGTGTCGGGGTTTTCGTTGAGCGAGCGCGCGATCGGCGCTTTCTCGTGGAGATCAGAATTCGAGGAGCCGGCATTCAGACGCGGCTCGCCTTGGAGCGCAGTCAGATTCGCCCAGCGGTGCCACGAGGTGACAGCCGTTGAGCAAAAGGCCAAAAGCGGCTTTGGTGTCGCAGCCGAAAACAACAAAACTTGTCCTCTCTCCCGAAGAGCTGAAGTCTATGGATGTTGTGATCGCACGAATGGGGTCCTTGGGCATCAAGAATCACGAGCTCAGAAGCAAGTTGCTGTGTCAGGCGTCAAAAGCACACTTGCAATATTGGACCAAAAAATCTCCCCTCCAGATTTTCGACCTTACCTCTGCCGCGCTAACTGAACTGGGCGTGACCAATCTCAAAGAGGGTATGCTCGTGACCCAAATGCTAGCGGTCCACGACGCCGCGATGATTTTTTTGAATCAAGCGACAGTCGAAAATCAGACCGCCGAGGGCCGCGACCAATACACGAATCGCGCTGCCCGTCTCATGGAAATATTCGCGCAACAAACCGCGGCACTAGAGAGACTGAAGGGCAAAGCGCAACAGCGCGTGATCGTGCAACACGAACACGTGCATCTTCACGGGGGGAGGGGGGTATGGCCAAAAATCGGGAAACACCCTGCGGCGCAAAAACTCGGAACGGGACACCCTGCCAGGCCCGCGCGATGCCTAACGGCCGCTGTCGGATCCACGGTGGTCTCAGCACTGGCGCAAAAACCGCAAAAGGTATCGAGCGAATCCGGGCGGCTCGCACGAAGCACGGAAGGTTCTCGAGGGAACAAATCCTGCAAAGGAAAATCTTCCGGGAGCTCCTGAGACGTTGCACGGAGACCTTGCGGAAGTTTTGAAAGGAGAAATCAGGTGGAAAACAAACAGCAGAACATAGCGTTTGAAACACTGGCGAACCTCGCGCGTGTCGGTGGCCGGCCAAGCGACTGGAGGGCGACTCCGATCAGCGAGACGCAAGCTGCCAAGGATACGTGTCCGTATCGCAACAATGGACTATCACGCCCTGGATGGTGGAGGAAAGCTGAACCTCGCGATTCCAGCGGCCGCGAACTTCTTCAATTGCTCGATCATGTGGCCCGCAAATTCGAAAAAGAGGACAAGAAGTATGCACGCGACAGTGCACCGAGCGCCCAGTCTTATTTGCCCAGCCACGGTCAGAACCTCACGCAGTGGCTTGCTGAGCTCGTCTCCCGGGTCAATGTCACCGCGGGATATCGACAAATTTTGTTTGGCGGCCTGAAATCTTTTCTTTCGCGATTTCCCGGGAGATCCGAATGGAAAGACCTGGGGGCGCCGGAGCAAAGGGCCATCAAGTCGATTGTCGAAAAACTCGCGTAAAGGAGCACCATGTTCACCACGCCAGTAAAAACCGTCCAAGGCAGAAACTTCGGTGGGCACATCGATGACAAACCGTCCGATGATGCGAAACCTCAATTACCAGACCCCGTCCTCATTGCGATTTTCGAAGTGAAGTCGCAAGACCCGAGCTTCGTCTCCTGGCGCAACGCGTGGGTCAGTGCGCGCATGGAATCGAACGCCGAGGCCGAGTCGCAACTCTACGCGGCGGCAGAGAAAGAAAATTCGGAGCTCGTCACGCGCCACGAGGACATAAAACGCCAAGGTAAAGAGCAGCAGGCGCGAATTGCGAAACTCAGAAACGAAATCACCGACGCAGAAAATGAATTTAGACGATTGAACGAAGTCACCGCTAAGGCGGTAGGCGAGTTGCACATCGCGCAGAAGGAAAGACAGGAGATCTCCCGGTACGCCAGCGCGGACGAAGTCCAAAGCTTGGAAGAGAAGATTGAGAAGGCGACTGCAAAAGTCGACGCCGCCGAGAAAGCCGCGGGCGAACACCTCTCGCGACGCAACTATCTGGCGATGGTTGGACTAAAACCGTTAATGGAAAAAATGGAGGAGCTGGCCATCGAAGAAGCCCGATTGCGTGCGCGAATCCTTGGTGAAGCGTACTGGGATCCTGAGTTTGGAATTCAGATCCCGGCCGGGAGTGAAGGATTTTCTAAATGAGTTTGTCGCGACCCTCAGCGCGGCAAAGCCGGTTCTTCCCCGGCATGGGGCGGCGTTACCTGGCGTCGCCCCTGTTTTGTAAAGAGCGCAAAGAGTCCATAATGGAGGTTCCCAAAATGCAAGCTTTCGCAGTCAGGACGTACCCCATGAAGCGGAATATGGACCTAATCCGAGACATTCTAGTCCTGATAAGTGAAGATCCGAAGTATGACGGAACGAAGGAATTTTATTTTGAAACTCCAGAGGAGTTTGGTATTCACGATCATTCGGTCGAGGAAGTCGCTTACCATTTGGCGTTGCTTATCGATTCCGGTTATGTAGACGGCGCAGTGACGGCGGCCGCGCCAATGCAGGTAATCAGAACACTCACAATGCGGGGCCATGATTTCTTAGGCAGCGTCAGCGATCCAAGCGTCTGGGAAAAAACCAAGCAACGTCTAAAGGGATTGTATGGCGTAGCCCTTCCCATCGTAGAAGAACTTGCAAAGTCCGAGATGAAGAAACACTTGGGGCTGACGCCTTAACGTGTAGTGAAAACTGTAGTGGGCCCCTTCCTATCACGGACTATCAGGCTGCTTCACTCAGCGGAATTGTAACCTTAGTATAAAACAGCGGGATACACCCTGATAGATTGTGAGATATATGTCCTAAACGGGCTACGAACCAGAAGGTCGGGAGTTCGAATCCCCCAGGGCGCACCACTTTCCCCCAATAAAACAAAGGCGATTTGAACGGTAGCCAATGGATTTTGGCAGTTTTGCACTTTGCTACCACTTTGCTACCAGGCGCAGGGGTGCGAGACGCTCTGGTTTGGCATGGGCCATTTGACTCGACTAGCGGATGCAATCCGTAGACAGCAGCGCATTCAATCTGAATGAACTTCGAACGCGCCTTCGAGACATGACGGAGGCAGAGCTATTGCAATTCGGGAAAGCGGCGCGGGTGATGTGCAGCCGAGAGGCGAACAGGCATGAAGCCCCTCGTGAGGTGTTCGTGGTTCAGTTGAAAGAAGCTAGAGCGGAGTGGCGCAGACGGCATCCGAAACAGTCAGATTGATGGGCGGCGCAGCTACTTGTAGAACCAGTTGGGGCTATACTTGCGGGCATGCTGATGGTAATTTTTGGCGCTGGCGCTTCTTACGATTCGTCGCCAGATTTCCCGCCGCCACAGCCCCAATCTTCCGTCTCAACTGTCGGAACACCACCACCCGCGCCGAACTCCCGTGAGTCATGGCGTCCTCCCCTCGCGAATTGCCTTTTCAGCAACCCACAACGTGCGTTCAGTCACATCATCAAGGAATATCCGAAACTAACCCACGTCCTTCCCTATCTACGCGAGCGCTCCAGAGGCAGAAGCGTTGAAGAAGTTTTGGAACAATTGCGCGATGAGGCCAAAGCTTATCCAGAGCGACAGCGCGAACTCGCCTCAATTCAGTACTACCTTCGCGATCTTCTGTTCGAGGTCACAAACAAATGGCTCGATGCAATCGACGGAGTGACCAGTTATGCCGTGCTAATCGGAACGATCTGTTACTCGATCATGCTCTCGAAAGCTTTGACTATTCCCCACAAGAACCGGCTTCCCCGCTAGAGGGACACCGTATCCTGAAACTCTTCAAACCCCATGGCTCTGTCGACTGGGCCAGAGTTGTCAAGCTCGCGCCCGAAGCAAACCTCACGCCCAAGTACCTCATCAAGAAGGTAGATACATTTGATTTCACCGGCGAGTTTGTTCGACTCAACGCACCTGCTCAGGCCGATGGCAGGCGTGACAGGGTTTTATTTCCCGCCATCGCCATCCCGGTCCAAAACAAAACCGGTGACACGTTCGCATGTCCGCATAGCCACCTGACCGACCTCATGACGTTGCTTCCATCCGTTACAAAGATACTGATCATCGGCTGGCAGGCCAGAGAAGCTCACTTTCTTGAAGTACTCCGCCGGGGACTCATTAAGGGTCACCTCACTCACCTGATGGTAGTGGGAAGCTATTACCAGGATGCGAGCGCGACGATGACCTACTTCACAGGCCAACTCGGGTCTTTGCCGGCGAACAGCTCCGTCGCACAATGGGGATTCAGCCAATTTGTCCTTACTAGGGAAGGAGAAGCCTTTTTCCGCGCCTAGAGATGGCTGCAATTAGCGACATTTAAAGTGTCCCATTTTACTGTCCCAACGTCCCATCGCGAGCGGATGCCCAGAGAGAGCCTTTGCAAGGATGGAGACAGCGAAACTTGGGTGTTCACTCCCGCTAGAGAGAGTCTTAAGTACTTGTCTTTTCTTCTTCTTCTCTCTATCTTCATCGAAGCGTCCCACGATTCAGGTGTGCGGGTTTGGGACAGTGGGACACTTCGGTATGGTTCCTTGTACACCCCTAAGCAAATTCACCATAAAAGAAAATCCTTTCCGGTCAATCACTTGTCGTGATGGACGCATACGCATCGCGGCGTTCACCAGGAGACGGCCAGGAGAAAATGCGGTGTAAGCAATTGTTTAGCTTCGCTGTCGTCTTTTAATTCCCAAATCCGATTACTACAGTAGAGGCCGGATCAGGTCTTTCGGCACGAAAACCAAGTTGGTTTTCGTTCGCTTCATTTCTTAGGAGGCAATATGGCAGACGGACAAGCTGGACAAAAGAGACAAGCGGAAGCACAAACCCTGACGGCAGATCAAACAGAGGTTGCCAAGAAGTGGTTGCAACTGGTGGCACAGGCCCGAGCCGACAAAACGCTAAAGCAACGACTGATGGACACGCCGGTTGTGGTGCTTCAAGAACATGGGATGAAGGTACGTCCGGGATTGGACATCCGTGTAGTGGAAAACACGGACAAGGTTGCTTACTTGAAGTTGCCAGCGGAGGCGGAATTAACAAATAGTGAACTCGATGGTATCGTTGGCGGCACAATGAGCTACGAAGCAAATATGGCAGCTTCTGGAGCGCTCGATGCATGGAACAATATGCAAGATATCATTGGTACCGGTGTTGCAATCGGATATGATCCACAAAAGTCGGAATTCGGTGTCGTCACGGGGCCACCACGCACCTGAGTAGAATCCACGTCCACACGCGGACGGCCAAGCCTGCTCTTGCCCTTAGCGCGGTGTTCCGAAGCCCGGCCCGTACCCGTTCGGCAATTTTCTGACGGGGCCGGAGATGACGGGGGATAAAAAGCGCAGCCATTCGTATTTTGCAGACATGCTAGGTTCTCTCCACCACTTCCGCTTCGATGGCTGGCTTTGATTCTATTTGATTATGCGGGCCATCCTGCGCAACATCCACGACAGCGCCCGGGCTCAGTTTCTTGGTAACGGAATCGAGCAGCCGGACTTCCTCATCGGTGAGGTTCTCCAATGGACGCCAGAGACCGTGCGCATGGACCACAGCGCCAGATAAACTCACGTTCTGCGCCGGACGGCCATAGAGGGTATCTCGCAGGAAAGCCAGCGTCTCTAGCCGCGTTCTTTCGCTGTTTGCCTTCAGCAAGCCCACGATGATCGCCCCAACGTCAATCTCCGCGACGGCCATAGCGATGGTGTCACGCGTGAAGCCCTTGAGCAGCCGCTTTGCGAGGTTCGGCCGTCTGCCGGCGCCTGGACGTTTGCCGCCACGCCGCTTTGATTCCTTTGAATCCGCCTGAGGCGCAATTACAGGCATCTCGGCTGGGTGAATCTGCTGCTCAGTTTGCATGTTCGCCGCTCTCCCACACTCGGACACACTCACGGACAGTCCGTGCAACATCAACACAATCAGTTATTTGCGGTGGAACGTCGGGTGTGCTAGCAGATGTGCTCGTCACTACGAAGTAGGACTTCGTGTTTTCGCCGTGAGCAAAATCGCAATCGTGGGCGCGATGCTCAACTTGATTGTGCGGCAAAAGTGCAAGGGGCTGGCGGGCGCGGGAATAAATTTTCGCGTAGTTCGGTTCCTTTATTATTAAGAAGGTGAACGGCGCTCTCGCTTTCACTTGACCGGAGGCGGGGGCGCCTGAACTTTCTCTCCATAGGGTAGGTAGGGGGTCGCTCACTGTCAGCGCGGATTGGGCGGCCTCCTTTGGTTGCTTTTCCTCGCTGCTGATTATCGTCCGAAATTGTCCGTGTAATTGTCCGTGAACTGGGTACGAAACCATCCTACGCGAACCGAAAACGAGTCGCGCTTTTCTCTGATTTCGTTGGGTGTTGTTGGCTGCTGTTGTTTGCTGTCGGGTGCTTTTTCCGCCTACGAACCAGAAGGTCGGGAGTTCGAATCCCCCAGGGCGCACCACTTTCACTTAAGCGACGCTGGTTATAAACCGACAACACGACGGCCAAATAATTGTAGGAGTCACTCGGGATTCGCCTACCATAGGAGGCAATCGAACGATTCAATCGAATCGTCCTAATCTTCTCGGAAAAATAAGGCGGTCTTATGTACCAACTTCTTGTGATAGGGTCGCTTGTCGTAATCTTGGCCTCACTGTTGGTGATTAAGCTGAATAGCACGCCTAAGCGTCATAAAAGGTGGATGCCTGACATCCGTCGGGTAGTGTCGTAAGCGGTTCGCTCCTTTAACAGATCGAACGGCTCTCGCTGGGAACGCATCGGATTATTTTTCGCTGACCGTCCGCGCATAAGATGGCGGCGTACTGCTTGAGTAGGTGGACAGCGAAACTGCTTAGCCTTAGCCACCTGTACCGAAGGACAGTTCACCTACGATAATCCAGTGGTATGCTGCTGCGTCCCCCAGGGGGTTGCATGAGAGCCCAAGCCCGAAGGCACGAGGATTTTGCTGCCAACAAGAGGCGATCCAAACGGAAGCTGATACGCACCGCAGAGCCTCCGCCGCCACCTCCTCCTGCGCCCCCTGCAAATCCCAACACCCATTACGAAGCAGCCTGGAGCGACAGCTGGCAACATCGCCGCTGCATGCACAAACATCGTACGCTGATTGAAGCAGCGCGGTGTGCGCAGCCGCGCGGATGCGGATGGTACGTCTTCGCTGTCGAGAATGACGAAGGACGTCAGCTGAGCGAAGAGGAAGACGAGATCGTTAACGGGTTTCGTTTTCGTCGCTAATCCCTAAACCGCGCATTCGTGAAATCTCAAATAGCTCTCTCTAGATTCGGCCGAAGTAGGCCCCACAGCTCCGTTTCAGCCCTTGCGGTAATCGTATCTGAAACCAATCCGTCCTCCCCAAATGCAGCTGCAGATTAGCAACGTGAAGTAGCCGAGGAAGGAAGCAACAATGAGGTACAACCACCAGGGAGCCCGTGAAGGTCGCATGACGCCTCCGCATCCCAGGGCAAAGACTTCTCGCACCAGACGGTGAGGGTTCGACCGATCACCGCAAAATGAAGAATCCGTTTTGCAAACCTCCGCGAAGGGTCACTCGTCGAGGAGGTACGTCAAATGGGTGACTTGCACGAGTTGCAGCGCCTGCGGACTCATATTAATGAGCTTCAATTGGCGTTGCTGCCTCTTAGCGGACAAGTGGGCACCCACCAGTACACCGAGACCAAAGCTATCCAGATAGGTCATTTCTGCCAAGTCCAGTACCAGGCGCTTTGTCTCATGGATTAATCTGCGCAATTCGGTCTGTAGTGCACCAGAACTTGTGAAGGTCATCTTGCCGATGCATCGGATAGTGGTCTCTTCCGGTGTAGCCGCGACTTCGAGTTTCAATTCCGGGGTTGCGAGCGGCGCTTGGGCCATTGCAGACCTCCTGGGCGTTTAAGGTGTGCACCTAACACCCGTCCCAAACTTTATATGCTTACGAGGGAGTCCAAATCCAGCCTGGCCGAGCGAGGTTCAGATGACCTGGCCAAATACGGATACGATATGCTCGTCCATGTCAAAGTCAAGCCAGATTTCCTCAGAATGGGGCATGTGCCTGGTAAGTCGGCCCAGTACCTGACTTTATCGGTTACGTCGTTTACCAGCCGCTGATGGGCTCGAATGGTTTCACAGAGAGAAGCCCTGAAAATCGGACAAACTATTCGAGAGGAGCCAATGCCAGGAGCAGGAGGACATCGCTTCGAGTTCGTCGGCAAGGAGCCGTTCGTATTTTGGGTCGTTACTACGCTGCTTTTCGTGAATACATTTCTTCTTTTCATGGTCGGATTTGGTGCTGAGTATCTGCTGTCGAAAGCCTCACTAACTTTGCCGCCATGCGAAGCCCTTGCGGAGAGGGGCGTTCAGTATCACGCTCCAGTTATTGTTTGTTGGTACGCAAGCCGTTCAATCGCCATCCAGTTTATCCTCCTCGCGATGTTGGCCGCCATATTCATAATATTTCGCAAACGGGTTCGCTATATTCCTCCGAAGTACAAATAACCAAGGCCGCTCCTGGTTTGTCGCGAAATCGGAGATCTCTAACAATGTCGGCCCTGTCAAATTCTTTTTCAGCGCACTTTGAGCACACTTCGCCATTCACTCCGGAGAGTGGTCTTCCTTGTTCTTCTTTGACTCGCTACATCGACGACCACGGCCCGCTCATAATCTTTCGGTCGGTTTCAGTCCGACCTAAACATCTCTTCGATCCGTACTTCGATCATGATTAGTAATTCAAACTCCCTTTGCAGGGAGCGGGTCGCCC